>FRDC01000632.1_pt1 | contig 273700 bp, 251 predicted proteins | sample 1106171 | NCBI WGS metagenome assembly FRDC01 (sample SAMEA3930566, study PRJEB13176) | freshwater metagenome | biome: Drinking water system; feature: drinking water; material: water | place: Singapore | collected 2014-12-20 | reverse complement strand
CTTTAGATTTTACACATAAAAACTTGCACTAACTCTAAATTTAAATCTCACCTTTTCGAATTTAAATAGAAGAGCGAGTAATTGGCTAAAAAAGGATTTATAAAGGCGTGATAGCTTGAAGTGATTTAAAATAGGACGTTTTCGCCATTAAAACTAACTTACACCAGCGAGTTCCTCACGAGCATGAGAGTCCTTTTCTATACTCTTCAGAGCTTCTTTAAGATCTTTATTATGCTTCTGACTTTCAAAGCGTGAGAGCAAACTGTAAGCGCAAGGTACAACCACTAAAGTGAGTAATGTAGAAAAAATCACACCACCGATTACAACTACAGCCATGGGCCTTGTGGTTTCAGACCCTGGTCCAAAAGAAAGCGCTGCAGGAATAGCTGCCGCAATCGTAGCAATCGAAGTCATTAAAATTGGTCTCAGTCTGAGTGGACAAGCCTCCAAGAGGGCGTCTCTTAATTTTGCACCTTCTTGCCTTCGTTGATTGGTGAAGTCTACTAGTAAGATGGAGTTCTTCTTCACGATCCCCATGAGAAGTAAAAGCCCAATCATGCTGTAAATATTCAGAGAAATCCCGGTCAAACGAAGTGCCACAAAAGCTCCTGTGACGCTAAAAGGTAGTGCTAAAAGAACGGTCACAGGATGAATAAAACTATTAAACTGTGCTCCCAAAACCATATAAGCAACAAATATTCCCAAAATCAGAGCAATCATTAGACTTTGAAAAGATTCTTTAAACGTTTGAGCGCTCCCAGAAAGAACAATATGATACCCCTGAGGGAGAATTTCTTTTGCTGTTTTTTCTACCCATTGCATGGCATCTGCCTGAGACTTTCCTGGTGCAATGTTAGCAAATACAGTCACTGCTCGCTCTCGATTGTAACGGTTGATCGTGAGGAGAGTTGATTTTTCTTCAAGAGTGACTACTTCAGAAAGTGGAATCATCTCTCCATGCGTGTTTCTAATCCAAATACGCGTGATGTCCCCGGGTTGTCGATTGTATTGATCCAGCAGCTTAATTCGTACATCATCGCGATGGCCAGAGAGATCTGTATACCTTCCAACCCTCAAACTTCCCACTAAGGCACTAATAGTGGCTGCAATCTTATCGATATTGACGCCTCTTTGCGCGGCTTTAACACGGTCAGGAATAACTTTGATCTCAGGCATGTTGGGTTTGTAATCACTGTCTACGTCTGTCATCAGGCCTGAAGCAGTCATTTTTTCCATTAGATTTTTGCTGTGTAAAGCGAGTTCATCTAATCTAGGGCCTTGAACAGAAAAGGTAACGGGGAACCCTCGGCTCGCAGAAAAACCAGCCAAGGAAAGATCTAAGACGGTGGCTCGGAAGACTCCGGGAATTTTGCTAAACTGACCTCTGACATATCCCATAAATTCTTGTTGAGTAGGCCGCTTTTTAAAAGGCTCAGTAAAAGGTCGTTCAGATGGATCTTTGAGGGTTACAAACATGTTTCCTTGATTAACTAAGCCACCTTGAAATCCGCCGATAGCGGCAAAAAAACTTTCTACTTCAGGTCTGTCTTTTAAAATTTTTTCCGCTTCTTGAAAAACTTTATCCGTGGCTGCCATAGACGAGCCGAGTGGAGTTTGAAGTGTGACTAAAAATCGGCTCTGATCTTGTGCTGGAACAAATTCCTTTTGAACCCCGCCTAGAAGCAGAAGTGAAGCGAAAAAGACGAGCGCGGAAGTTGCGATGACTTTCCATCGGTGGTCTAAGCTCCAGATTAGGATTCTATGATAAAAGTCAGTGAGTCGATCCATTTGTGAGTTCATCCAATGACCCACTTGAGATTCTTTTCCTGTTGCAAGAAATTGAGAACATCTCATAGGCGCTAGAGTCAGTGCTTCGAGCAAGGACAGCATGACAGCAACAGACATGGCCACACCAAACTGGTAGAAAAATTTTCCCATAATCCCGCGCATGAAGATTACAGGCAAGAAAATGGCTAAAATTGCAAGAGAGGCCGCTACGGCTGCTCCTGTAATTTCTCGAGCTCCTAGAATCGAAGCTTTCACACGTGACATGCCTTTTTCGTAATAACGGACAATATTTTCTAACACCATAATGGCATCGTCTACGACGATCCCAATAGAGAGAGAAAGGGCGAGAAGAGTGAAGGTGTTAATGGTAAATCCTAAGTAACTCAGAACAATAAAGGACCCAATAAGAGAAGTAGGAATTGCTAAAATTACGTTAAACGCTGAGCTCCAGGAGCCTAAAAATAGCCAACAGACAATAGCAGTCAAAATTGCAGAGAGAAGCAAAGTAAATAAAAGTTCTTGAGTGGATTCCTTAATAAATTTTGTGCTGTCGACAACCGGTTGCAGTTTCATCCCTTTAGGAAGGAGATTGCCAAGGTTTTTAATTTGTTCTTTAACACCATTTGCTACGGAAACCGCATTTGATCCACGCTGTTTGATTACTCCTAAGCCTTGAGCTGGAACGCCACTGAGTCTAGAAATTCTTCGTATATCGGCTAGACCTTCTTCAACTTTTGCGAGTTGTCCAATTCGAATGGGTTTCCAAATAGGAACTCCGTTTCGAGCAGGGATAATCAGATTTTCAAATTCAGAAGCAGTGTGGGTTTCGCTCAAAACTCTTACGTTGGTTTCTTTGGATCCACTATCCATGTAACCCGAGGGTGACAGTGAGTTGCCGTTATTAATGGCTGCAATCACGTCATCAACAGCGATTTCATTTTTTCGCATTTCATCAGAATTGAGCCAAATCCTCATATTGGGGTCGACGTATCCTCCAAGTCTGATGTCTCCTACGCCGCTGACAGTAGCTAAGCGATCTTTGAGGTGATCTCGGACAAATAGAATTTTCTCCCTTAAAGTTCCGGTGCCACTGAGTGCTGTCCACATAATGGGTTGGTCTTCAGGGTTAGATTTACTCACAATGGGTGGATCGACGTCATTGGGGAGCATTTTTTGTGCTTGAGCAATTTTAGTTTGAACTTCTTGGAAGGCAATGTCGATATTACGATTGAGGTCGAATTCAATTGAGGTAGTCGAAAGCCCCTCCTGACAGGTGGAGACAACGTTGCGTACCCCTTCGACACTCATGACTGCGTCTTCAATCACATCACTGACTGCAGATTCGATGACTTCAGGAGAAGCTCCTACCCATCCTACAGAAACAGTAAGAACAGGAAAATCAACATCAGGAAGTTGGCTGATTCCCATTCTGGAGAAGCTAATCGCTCCAAAAACAATTAGCCCAATCATTAGCATCCAAGCAAAAACAGGTTTACGAATTGAAAGGTCAGAAAGAGTCATGTGCATTTATATCGGGATACGAATTCCCGCTCCTATTCCAGTGCCGAATAAGTTTCCTTGGTTTAAGCTGCCATATGTTGAAAAAAATTCGATATTTAGTTCTAGATCTAGAGCTTGAGAAATCCATTTTAAGTTAGAAATAAGACCGATTTCGATTTGGCCAAGAACTCCTGTAGCGCTGATTCCACTGTCAAATACAGACCTTTCTGTGAGTAGCAAAGCAGGGAGCATGGAAAGACAAGTATGAAGTGAAACATATTTTGTCTGAAGTAACGATGGTATAAATTCAATACCCAATCGCCCTGTGAGGATCAGAAGACTTTGCTCTGAGGGTATATTGGAAAGCGTTTCAGGTAAAAATCCATATCGCTTTAAGTGTGAAAAGCCGCCACCGATTTTAAGAGTGAAAGCTCCCCACGTCGGATTGTTCCAAGGTTGAGCTAAAAAATGAAAAGACAGTGGTGGAGTGGCGGTAGCCTCAAAGGCACTAGCATGAGGAATTCGGCTATCCATTTTAAAGTTAGAGGGGGACCAGTTTGAAGTAAAAATTTCAAATCGTGTTGGATTGTTGAGTTTTTTGGATAAAGTTCCACTTGCTTCAGATTTTAATTGGAGCGAAGAAGATCTGAGATCAATCTCTACATGATCTTGCGTATAAGCAAGGGTGGTTGAAAAAAGAAAAAAAAGAAACTTCATCATATAGGTTTAAAGACTCCTGTGAAAACCAGGCCATTTCTAGCAGATGAAAAGTAATCGCAATCCCACTCTATTACATGAGGTTGAGGTGTGATTTGGTCGCATTCGATTTTAAGCTCTATCCCGGTGCTGTTGTCTGAGCCCATGAGGACTTTGTTTCTTAAGTCCCATTTTGCATTTCGGATAATGCCAGTAGCGATAGGTGAATTTTTGTAGCTTACACCAACAGTGACAGTTTTGATGGGGAGAAAAAAATCAGTGAAAAGCTGCTCAGCTGAGGTTTGTGGAATAGACAGAGTAAGTACCACTTCTTGAGAAGGCTTTTTGTCTGTGAATTCAGGTAGTCCAGTATAACCTCTTAGGTTTGTATCTAAACCCGTTGCAGAGGGAAGTATGTGATTGATGCTGTTTGGGTCAACTGGAGGTGCATTTTTAACGATGTTAAAATTTCCACCAAATTCTTTAAATCCAGCGGCCTGTAGATTGCCGATGAAGGAATTGTCGTTAAAGCTCCCAATTAACTCTATGATTTGGGATTCACCACTGGAGAGCAAAATTGGGACGTTTACAGTGAGTTCGTGTGTGATGTAAGTAAATGTTCCTTTTTTAAAAACGAGAATTCTTTTATCCCTTCCGGGAAGATCCAAAGTGATTTGTCCTTGCATACTAATTTGCTGTTCAGTAGTGGACTTACCAGTGTTGCTAACCGGTTGAGCGTCTGCTGAAAATTCGATAGTGATTGCGCTAATGGGTGCATTTTCTTGGTTACCAGTCATTACTCCGCGGTAAATTCCTATGTAAGGCTGCATACGAGCTTTGTTGTTTTGAGCTTGTTCGTCGTTGTAGTCGTTAATGTTTCGATCGCGTCCACAGGAGGATAATAAAAACGCAAAAACACATAAAAATAAAATTTTTTGAATAGCCATTATTTTTCTTTTCATGGTTGCTTCTCCAGTGTTTGAACTAAATCTTCAATGGGATATCCCCATGCGATGAAATATTTTCCTAAGCTGATAATGTAATCATACTTAGCTTGATTGTGTGAAATTTCAGCGTCTAAAAAATTTTCCTGTGATCCGAAATATCTTTGAAAATCAATAGTGCTGAGTTTGTAGTCTTTTTGAGCCTCGTTTAACGCTTCTTTTGCTAGCTGATAAGCTTGAGTGGAGGTGTTAAGGGTGTCGTGAGCAAGTTCAAGATCTTTTAAAGTTTGCACTTGGCTGAGCGAAAGTTGATCTGTGATTTTTGTACGATTCATCTCAAGTTGTATTTTTTGAGAGGCATAGGCATTTCTAGTGTAAAAAGACGATAGTCCACTGAAAAGTGGAATGGAAAGTTGTAGGCCTACTGCCCAAGCTGTAGCGTAGTCATTCAATAGATCGTTTTTTGAGTATCCGGTTCTGCCGATGGATCCAGTTGCTGAGAGTTGTGGCCAGTGAGGGGCAAGAGCAATAGTTTCTTGTGCTTCAACCAGAATGATTTGTTCATCTGCTTTTTCAATTTCTAAAATTCGAGTTGTTTTTGTTTTGAGTAAAGATTGGATTTCTTCTAAAGAAAGATGTTCCAAATGTCCTGTGATTTCTATTTTTTTTGCGTCACTTTCGTGCAGAAGTTCTGCAAGTTGATTTGCAGAGATCGTGATTGCGTTTTTAGCCTGTGATACTTTTGGAATTAATAGCGCAAGCTGTGTTTTGAATTGCAAAACATCTAAACGTTGAGATCGGCCAATTTGGAGTCTTTTTTGTGCGACCTTGAGTAATTCTTGATCTACTTTTTGGATTTGTTCAAGGGAGTTGAGTTTTCTTTGGTTCAGTAGGATTGAGTAAAATGCTTGAATGATATTTAAGATTAGATCTCGTTTAGAAACTTCATGATCGATAGCCGCAATTTGTTTGGAAGCTTTAGGAGCTTTGATTCCATTCCAAGGAAGTGTGCCCGGGAAGATCGGCTGACTGAGTTGAAATCCACCTGAGTAAGTATTGTAGGGTTCACCTCCAAATAATGAAAACTGCGTCAATGAGGAGTCTTTTTTATAATTATTACTTAAATTAAATGTAATGGTTGGGAAAAGAGTTGAATAGGCTAGTGTAATACTTTGATCCATTTCGTTCACTTTTTCTTGAGCTGCGAGAACAGTAGGGTTTTTTCCTAATGCTGCTTGAACAGCAGATTGGATTGTAAAAGAATCCGCCCATACGGGCTGCGAAAATAAGAGAAAAAGTACCCCCAGCATTCAAGTACATGCTTATAAAAATGGATTGCCATTTGCAATGAAAGCACGACGAGTTTAGTTGCTGTGTCATGAAATTTATTTAGTGATTTGCTATTGCAATGTGAGCGAGAAGTAATATGCATATCAAAGGGGAATTTTTTTTGGGATGAGCTTTAAGATAACGCAATGTATTAGTCTGTCTCTGCTTTTTGTATTTGTGTCAGGCATTTCGTCCTGTGAAAAAAACAAGAATACGATTTTGTCTGCGTTAGGTAATTATGATGGCTTTGTTTTAAAAAAAATAAATCGCAGTACAGATCAAGTCTTTGTTTCAGGTCAGTTGAGTTTAGATACAAAAAATAATTTAAATTTAATTTTAAAAAGTAAGATTGGAAATGAAATTTGGAATATCGAAATTTCTCTTCAGTCTAGTAATGAAATAATTTTAAAAGCTTCAGAAATTTTTACAGGTACGGCCCTTCTAAAGGGTGATTTGGATCGTTGTTACTATTCAGGGCCGGAGTTGAGTGTTGGTCAGTTAAAGGTTTGTCTGGATCAAAATGAAATTTCCCTTGGTCTTGTGACATCACCTGAGAATGAATTTATGTTGATTGCAGATCGCCGTGGCGAGGGTGACGTTCCACAATTTGAAACTCCTCAATCTTACACAATCTCTCAGTTGGTTGAAAAAGCGAAAAATCAGAGCTTTTCAACCCTAATTCAATTTCAAAAAGCTGTTCAGAGTCGGATGAATGCTCAGCTTCATTATCGCAATCTGGTTACACATTTTTCCTGGGGAAATGTTTTAGGACTTTGGTTGAATCATGATTGGACTTTCGTAGTGCGAATGGTGGGAGATTTAGCTCCTTTTTTGCTTCCAACGAATTGGTTTAATGCAAATGCTGCTCAATTTCAATTTGAGGCTGACTATGATGCTTGGCTTTTGATGAAGGCAGATGCTGGAAATATTGTCGAAGGTCTAGGTTACAACTTGTTGCGAGATCAGCGCATACTAGAAGAAGTTCAGAAGTTGAAACCTATGATTGTCGAGTTGCAAGAGGCGATACAAGGTAAAGAGCGGTTAGGTTTAGTTCCAGTCGGGTCTTCTAATACAATCACTACAGTTGTAGATTTGTTCAAGACCGTAGAGATTAATCTAGAGTCTGCGGTAATATTAGAGAAAACATCCTTATCTCAATCTTCAGGCTTCTATAATCCTGAAGCTATTTCTAAAATTGAGTTGGTCTTAGACTATTCAGTTCGTTCTCCTATTCTCATTGATCAACAGTCCATGCAAAATCTGGCTATTGAACGGTCTGTTGAGTTAAGACAATTAGATTTTTTGATTCATTCTGCCCAGGAAAGTTTAAAGGGTCGATACTTTGCTTGGTTGGATCCCTCAGGGGGAGGAAGCCCAGGTTTTGGATTGGGATATTCTACTTATATCGATATTGCACAGGTTAAGATTGAGGAATTACTTTTACAAAGGCAGCAGCTGCAGTCTATTCTTTTAAAAAAAATTTCAGATGCAATTGATATGAGTCAAAGTTCACTCAGTCTATATGAGGTAGCGACTACAGATTTAACGGTGCAGCAAGATCGTGTGAACCAATTAAGAGATAGTATGAGGATGGGATTTAATGTTTCTACATTAGAATTACAGAACGCTTTACAGGGTCAGATGAAGGCGGTTTCTGATCAGATTAATGCTGAATATGCTTATATTGTAGCTGTAAGTAACATCAATCGACTTTTATTTATGGGACCTTATCTGGATATTTATTCGAAAATTGCTGCTAATCCAAAATCCAACTCAAACGGAATAAGGTGATTTGAGGAATGGGGAAGCGTGCGATGCGAGCAAATGCGTCTGATCCAGTAACTTCTTTTGTTGAGTTCAATTCAATTTCTTGACTAGAAGAACCCATCATAGGCAGTTGTGCTCCAATTTCAAATCCGAAATTTATTTTGCTTGAAGCGTAAACGTTAAAACCGAATGCAATCGCTGTATAAAATGACATAAAGTTAATGGCTAATGTGTTGGCCAGAACTTCGCCGTCCGCGCTTTTTAAAGCACCAATGCTGGATGTAGAAAAATTGAGCCAACGATATCCCAGCGCACCAGAGGTATAAAACCAGTTATTCCATGGGTAGTATCTTACCCCTGCATTGACGCTAAATTCTTTGATTACAACTGCACCGATTTGAGGAAGTTGTATGTAACCCGTGTCGATAAACACTCTTAAATCTTCTGCGCCTATTCGATATGCCTCTACTCCAATTGTGAAAGGCTGAGGAAGTGAGATTCCAAATTGTGGATAAAAGAGCGTGGACTTCTCTTTTGCCTCCGATGTAGTGGCGGATGCATGAAGATCCAGGCTAAGGAGTGACAAAAATATGATTAGTGATGATCCAATGGTATTCATCTTCTGTACTTTTTGAAAGGTCTCCTAGAAATTCCTTTAAATGATAGGGTTTGATCATGATTTCGGCACGATAGCTGCCGGTCGTTGTTGTTTCATATGAAAGATTTGCACCTATAACATTAGCTACCGTGGCATCTGTTCCATCCGCTCCTACTTTTTTTAACACAATTCTAATTTCAGGTCCTTTATTTCCCTGAGGGGACGCCGGGTGAAGAGTGGGGAGTTGAACACGCAAGGTGGCAGTTCCTGTGCCTAAACTTCCAGTTCCACCGACTCCGACGGTTGTGCCATTGATCGTGCCGTAAAAGTCCATGTTGACTGGGGAACCTAATCCTTCGAACACAGTCCAAAACTGTGAAGCTTTAATCGCTGTCTTAACTTGATCTGGGTCAAGCGTGCTGACTAGGACATGGTTTGAGGCCATTCTAGCCAGTCTCCGGTGAGCATCGAGTCTTTCATCGTCGGAGCCATTTTGGGGGAAAATATTTTCGTGAGAGTCAGTACCAATGATGCCCGCTACTTTTTTCCCTGCGTAGATGAGTTGATTCCAGCGCGTGAAGTAAATGGGATGAATGCTAACGAAATGTAAAAACATAAAATCAGGTTTTAGAGATTTGAACGGGTCAAAAAGATAAGTGAGAATACCGGGAAGTTTTTCAAAAGGTGGCCAGTTGAGATCTTTTTTTCTAATTTTAGGGTCAACGTTTGCGTGAATATTGTAAATTTCAATCGCATGAGGGTCGATAGTATTAATTGTACTGTAAGATCGGCTTTCAGTATGGGGAATTGCAACAATAGCTTCTGTTTCAGTGTCTAAACGATTGCGAATAGCGTTTGTTTCTTCGTTGTAAAGACCTGTGCGTACAGAAATATCTGGATCTAAATGTTTTATCATTCCTAGGGACATAAGTTTACTTTCGAAACCAACCAGAAGTGTTGGAATAAAAGAATTATCGCAGCTTCCTACGCGATTGGTATAAGGGAGACCTGACTTAAGGGTGATTTGATCTTTTGCTGAATCATAAAGCAGCAAACTCTGCATGTCATAGTTCGCCATGTTTTCTGGATGATCAGAGAGAAAAAGGTAATTTACTCTGCTTTTGCAGGCAGCGTATTTCAAGCTTTTCAAACATCGTGGATCGAGTTGTCCATTGATTATCCCTGCTTTATCACAAGCATCGTAGGAATAAGGGGAATGAAAATGTGTGATCGTTCGAGCAATTTTAAGATTTCTTGGAGTGCCCAGTTCATTGGCGTCAGGAAGGGTTCCGTCGTATGCAATGCCGCCGCAGCCTGAGAGAAGAATAATAAAAAGGAGAAGCGAAAGAAATTTCATTAACACTCTATACCCTATTTAAAATCGTATCTCACGCATCATAAAACAGCACTCTGAGATTTGAGAGATAGAAATAGATCTATTATTTAGAAGGGTTATGTGGTTATTGCGTAGCAATATAGCCACAATGCTTGCTTACGCTGCTTGACTCATAGCGGAGTGGATAACTTTTCTCTGGTCGGGCTTTAAAGAGATAAAGCGAATTCCGATCCCGGCGGGATAATGGCCATTGGCATGTGTTTGGCGCACGATCTCAGCGCCACAGTGGATGACGCTTAAAGTGTCTAACATGAGTCGAACGGAGCAGACATTTCCTTCTTGCAGATGTGTGATGGGGGCGGATTTCAGTGGGGCCCAGCTTGCATCGTCCAGAGAAATAAACGCTCCACCATCAGAGATGTCAAAGGTTCGTGAATGCAGTTCTCCACCTAGTACAGGTAAAAGAACAGCGCGAATAGAAATTTTTTTCCTTTCAGGTGTAAGCCACCAACGCTTCTTTTGATTGAGTAAAACTGTTTTAGCATTTTTAGAAAGTAAAACAGCATGCATGAGAAATGCAGCACATGTTGCTAATGAGGCTGTGAGCGCTGAGTATTGTGTTTCTAGGCTACCCACTAGCCAATTATTCCAAGTGATAGCAAGTAAAAAGAATGGCATAGTTGCGTAAACATAAGATGATGCTCTGTACATGGCAGCGGCATGGAGTAATGCGGTGAAAATCACCAGCCAGTTGAGTGGAGCAAGTCCAACTAAAATGGCGTCTATTTCAAGCGGAGTGAATTGATAGGTAAACATGATTTGCAAAGGCATAGCCAAGATAATGCAAATAAGAATTAAGCCCAGAACAGTAAATTCTTTAGGAAGCTTTTGCATGTGAACCCTCCTCGCTATCGACAAATGAATTGCAATAACTGAAGATTTTATTTACATATTTTCGAGCCTCTTTCAGCTGTGGGGATTTGATCCAGTTTTTGCCATATTCATACAATGCCGCTGATACTCGATTATAGCCTGAGTGATAACTAGCAAGGATGAGTTTATTGAGTGCAATCTCTGGATCATTGAAGAGAATTTTGATGAGTTCTTTGTTTTCTTTTGTGGACCATTTTTCTGCGATGGCCTCAATAAAATCTGTAGCTCCTAAAATAGATGTTTTAGAGTTGAGTCTCCATTCATTTCGAGTGTTGATTTTATCTTTTTGGATTAGGAATTTAATTTTAGATACAGAAAGATTTTCTATACCAGGGTATTGGGGCCATTCAGGATGCTGATTGATAATTTCTTTTTCTGCGATTGAGGTGATTTGAGTAAGGCCAAGTGCTTTGGATTTGCTCACTAATCTAGAATTAAATCCTGACTCCTGAGCAATGAGCCCAGTCATGAATGCCGGATTGACTCCCTTGCTTCTAGAGATATGTGTGATGATTGAAATCAGATCTATGGGTGGGTTGAATTCACCAGTTGAGATAACAGATTGAGATTGGAATGCATTACAAATGGGAGGATCGTAATTGGCGTAAGCAATGGCACCACTAGAGTTTTTATAAAAAAATTCAATGAGATGGTCTTCAGTGGGGGGCAGTCTTAAAACTGGATTTTCCACGACTAAGATTTTTTTCTGCCAATCATGATAGTAGCGAGCTCTTCTTGAGAAGGATGTGCTGACATCCATGCCATTGTAGCGGACGTTGAGGTCGTAGTGTGTAAGATCGCCGTTTGGGTCTTTGATGTAGATTTTTAAGGGTGAGGGTCCGTGTAATACTTGTTTAGCGGGTGTGATGTAAATTTTGGGTATGTTTCCTGTTGTCGTAAATGGCAAGGAGGATCCAAAAGTGTTTTTCGAGGCTGTGGCTTGAAAGGGCGTAACGGCCCAGACCGCTCCTAGTGGTGTAGTCGGACCTGCGCATCCCAGATGTAAAATCGGAAATGAAATGCATAAAAGCATAGGTAAGGCAGGAGTAGGCCGAAATTTTACAGAAAATAAGCTTAAAATCATAATTATTAATATTTCTTAACTATTAGGATAGACGATTAGATGCAATGTGTCAATAATGGGACGATTACCATTGGAAATCGACAAGTTGTGAAACTGTTGAAGGTTGGCTAAAAGGGTACCTATGTTAGGGACAAGGCGGTTTTCTCCACTTTTCTGGACACAGTTTTTTGGAGCGTTTAACGACAATTTGCTGAAAAGCGCACTTGTGATTTTAGTGACGTTCAAAGGGTATTCTGTTTTGGGGATTCCATCCGAGCAATTGACTGTGCTTGCAAGTGGGGTCTTTATCTTACCATTTTTTTTATTTTCGGCGACTTCTGGTCAAGTCTCCGATCGATTTGAGAAGTCACGTCTAATTCAGATCGTGAAGTGGGCTGAGGTGGGGATTATGTTGATTGCCTCCACAGGTTTTTTGTACGAGAAAGTGGCGCTTCTCTATCTGGCGCTTTTTCTCATGGGGATGCACTCTACATTTTTTGGTCCACTCAAATACAGTTCACTTCCTCAGCTTTTAAAAGAAGACGAGTTGATCACAGGAAATGCGTGGATAGAGGCGGGGACTTTTTTGTCTATTCTCTTGGGTACCCTTTTAGGCGGTGTATTGGTTTCTCATTCAAAACATGGTGCAGCGTTTATTTCTATCGCGATGATGTGTGTTGCGTTTATGGGATTAGTAACCAGTCAGTTTATACTTAAGATGCCTCCTTCTGATCCGCAGCTTCAGGTTCGTTGGAATCCTTTTCCTCCAACTGTGAAAATTTTAAAAATGGTACGGAGTGAGCGCTCAGTATTTTTAGCTATATTGGGAATTTCTTGGTTTTGGTTCTATGGAGCATCCATGCTTTCGTTGTTTCCCATTTATGCCAAACATTGGTTACATGCAGATGAGGGTGTTGTGACAGCCTTCCTAGGTGTTTTTTCTGTGGGAATAGGTGTGGGTTCCATGCTCTGTGGGAAATTATCGCGTGGTAGAATTGAGTTGGGATTGGTGCCACTCGGTTCGTTTGGTATGAGTTTTTTTGTTTTAGATTTGTTCTTAATAGGGTCGCCACAAATATCTCATGTGAGTTCATTGATCAGTGTAAGAGAGATCATGCAGAGTTGGGAGGGGATAAGAATTTTTTCTGATCTGTTTTTAACGGCGGTGTTTGGCGGGCTGTTTATTGTTCCTCTCTACACGCTCATACAAGATCGACCGGATCGCGCTATGTGTTCTCGTGTGATTGCTGGAAACAATATTTATAACGCTTTGTTTATGACAGCCTCATCTTTAATGCTGTCTATTTTCTTAAAACTAGAATTTACAATCTATTCTATTTTTTTGATTTTATCTGCAATGAACGCTGTTGTAGCAATTTATATTTATACAGTGATTCCAGAGTTTTTATTTCGCCTTCTGACTTGGGTGATTGCTCATATCATGTATAGATTAAAGGTGGATGGCGAAAAAAATATTCCACATGAAGGTGCGGCGCTACTGATTTGTAACCATGTAAGCTTTGTTGACTGGCTGATTATTTCAGCAGCTATACGTAGGCCAATTCGATTTATTATGGATCATCAGTTTGCAAAGGGTTTTTTTTCAAAAAGATTTGCACATAGAGGGAAGGCAATTTTGATTGCTACGTCATATGAGAGCCCTCATATGTTGAGAGAAGCGCTTCAAAAGACAAAAGAAGAGCTTGAATCGGGGCAATTGGTTTGTCTTTTTCCTGAAGGGAAACTGACTTCAAATGGAGAAATTCAAATTTTTAAAAATGGTATCGAAAAAATTTTAGGTGAAACTCCAGTTTCTGTGATCCCAATGGGGTTAATTGGTCTTTGGGGGAGTGTGTTCAGCCGTAAGAATGGGAGAGCCTTCTCTTCTTGGCCAGAAAAATTTTGGCCAAAAATTCAGCTGAAAATTGGACCATTGATTCCTTCATCTCAGACCATGCAATCTAAGGCAGACTATTTTCAAAGAAAAGTTAAAGAACTGGTTGAGGTCCCTTAATCACCTTCCGCCGGGTGGTCGATGCCAGCCACCGCCGCCATTACCTGGAGGAGGATAACCTGGTCCGGGTCTGTGATAACCGCCGCCATTGCCTGGAGGAGGGTAACCTGGTCCGGGTCTGTGATAACCACCACCTGGATTTCCAGGATAGTAAGGTGGAGCGGGTGGTTGGTAGATTGGAGGCCTGGGTTGTGGATAAACTGGAGAAGGCCGTGGAGGGATGTATCCTCCGTGTCCACCGCCCCCATAGCCTGGATTGTATCCTCTCGAATTGAATCGACACTCAAGTCGAATAGGATCCCAGAAAAATCCTAGTCGACACGAAAATCCTCCAAAGCTGCAAGTGTTTCTGTAGTAATCAAAATAACTTCCTGGTGAACAGGTGGCTGGCCAGACGTTGATGCATTCTCTTAAGTTCCAATCATATGCTTGTCCGAGAGAGCAAGTATAAGGAAGGCGTGTACAGCGATTGTAAGAGATGTCCCAGCTATAGTTAAAAGGGCAGCGTGGCCACTGATCTTGGACACATTGTAAAAGAAATGGATCAAAGTGAGTGTAGCCCGGGCAGCTTACTGTAGGGGGAGGTGCTGGGAATTGAACGCATTGGTTGTTGTGAGGTTCATAGTAAGTACCGTTGGAACAGAAGTTTTGATTGTCCTGTGTACAGTACTGAAGTTGATCGTCAAAATAGTACCCGGGAGGACATTGGAAGCTTTCTCCGATGTCGTCCGCGTAAACCGATTCGAACGTTGGAATGACCGAAGTCACTGTGAAAACTGCTATTGTGGCAAGCCAACCTAAGTTCAATCCCAGCATTTTTTTCTCCCCTTGTGTTTTGCTCTCGTGGTGCAAATAGCAATGCATGTGCCAGGATTGAGCCAAAGCTGAGTCAAGACTGAGAAAGATTATTATTACGTTTTTTGTTTAGAAACCGTTCGAATGAGTAAGTTATCGGTGCATAATAGAACTGATTTTAAATTTAAGAAGCTTCAAATTGGGACTGATGGAAATGCTCGGGATTATTTTGCGAGAGATTGTACAGCTTCAACAACACGATCGATTTCTGATTTTTTTAAATAAGGAGTGAGTGGCAAAGAGATGCAGCGGTCTCCTACCCATTTTGCGTTAGGGTAGTCGGTAGGTTTCCATCCGAACTTTTTTTGGTAACCTGTCATGAGTGAAATGGCTCGATAATGTACCCCAGTTCCAATTCCCTTTTCGTGAAGCTTCTGAATCCAAAGATCTCTGCTGGACTCTGTTTGTGTACGATCAACTAGAACGATATAAAGGTGGCGAGCGTGACGATGTAAAGAGGAAATTTCAGAGGGAAGTCCTAGAGGTAGAGAAGAGAAAGCCTTCTGATAGTGCTCCCAGATCTGCGATCTTTGCTGATAAAGGGTTTCAATTTTTTTAAGCTGACATAAACCGAGTGCTGCTTGAACATCGGTGAAGTTAAATTTATGCCCTGGAAATTCTAGATCATAATGTGAAAATCCATGACTTGAGAATCGTTTCCAAGCGTCTTTGGATATTCCATGATTGCCGAGAAGCCTTGCTTTCTCGATGAGTTCGGGGTCTTGCGAGCAAATCATTCCGCCTTCGATGGTCGTGATATTTTTGGTGGAGTAAAAACTATAACAAATTGCATCAGGATATGTAGCAAGTTTTTTTCCATTCCATTGAGTCTCAATAGCGTGAGCCGCATCTTGTAGGATTTTAATTCCATATTTTTTTTTCAAAGTCATGAGGGCGTCCATATCAACGGGAGATCCAGCAAAATGAACAGGAATAATAGCTTTGGTTTTTTTGCTAATAGCAGATTCAACTTGATTTAAGTCGATATTAAAAGATCCTCTATCGCAGTCGACCAAGATCGGCTTAGCTCCGGCTTGTATAATTGCGTTGACCGTAGCTACAAAAGTCATGGCGGTTGTGATGACCTCGTCGCCTTCTTGAATTCCCATGGCCTCGAGTGCAATTTGGAGTGCAGAAGTACATGAGGTGGTAGAAATGGAGTGAGGCGCTCCCACATAAGAAGCGAATTCCTTCTCAAATTCTTTAGACTTAGGTCCGGTACCAATCCAACCGGATTTAAGCACTGCAGTAATCGCTTGGATTTCCTCTTCAGAGATCTCAGGTCTACCAAAGACGATGTAATCTTCTTTTGACATTCTTAATTATAGAATGACAGGTCTAGTGAATAGAATCATTAGGCAAAATTCTCCTACTTCGATAAACTAAAAAATATGCGTGCTTGGCTATTGTTATGTTTACTAGGGTTGAGTTCTTGTACCCGACCTGTACTTAAGAATCCTCAAGATGCGATGAGAAAGGTGTCCACACCTGAAATAGTAGATGATTTACCCCTGGAAACATTAATTTCTGCATTAAAAGAAAACATCCAGGCCTTAAAGGTGTCTCATGTTCAGAATTTAACCTTTGGAAAAAGAATTCTATCTAAGGATCGATACATTGAATTTTTAAAGTATCTCCTAGAAACCGCTCAGCAATCTCAAGAGCCCGATGCAAAGAAAAATTTTTTATTGAAGATTCAAGATCAAGTTGAGTTTATGGAAGTTTATGGAGGGAAGGCATGGGGGGAGATTTTAATGACCTCCTATTATGAACCCGTCATTCAAGGTTCGTTAAAACCGACGTCAGTATTTACTCAACCTCTTTACCGGGCGCCAAAAAATATTTTGATGCTGAGTATGGATCAATTTAATTTAAAATTTGAAAATGGTGGGTCCCGTGATCTTCGAGGGAGGCTTGAGGGAAATCGCGTATTGCCGTTTTACACACGAGAAGAAATTGATGTGCAGAAAGTTTTGAAAAATAAAAATCTAGAAATTTGCTGGGTTGATCCAGTTGATGCATTTATCTTACAGATACAAGGCTCTGGAGTGGTCGAGTTAAATAGTGGAAAGCAGATCCGTTTGGCGTATGCGGAGAAAAACGGTCAGTCCTATGAGTCGATAGGAAAGTTCATCAGCGATAAAATCCCATTAGAGCAACTCAATTTGCATACATTGGAATCCTATTTAAGATCTCTACCCCCTGTGGAAATGCAGTCTCTTTTAAATAAGAATCCTAGCTATGTTTTTTTCAAGCCAGCAACCAGTAACGCGTTAACAGCTTTAGGAGTTTCCGCGACACCGGGGCGAACAATCGCTACAGATCGCAAATTTTTTCCTAAGGGAGCATTAGCTTACGTTGTTTCTACAAAACCGACAGAAGACAGTTCAGGGATGGTTCAACAGTGGGTTCCGATGTCACGCTTTGTTTTGGATCAAGATGTGGGAGGAGCGATTCAAGGGGGTGGACGTGTGGATTTATTCTGGGGACGGGGAGTGGAGGCTAAGAAGTTTGCAGGTCTGATGAAGCAGTCCGGAACGCTTTATTATATTGTTCCTAAAGAATAAATAGACATACCTTGTAAAAAATCTAGGGCGCTCTTTACAGGGCTGATGCTCCCATGGGTGAAAATTTAAGGGTTTTCTCGTGATTTTACGCGGCACAGAATTTGTATTCTATATCCTTGAGGCCTGGCATTGAAGCTAGGTTGGGAGGGTTATATGAGTACAGTCATTGGATGGATGGTCTTGTTATGGGCGCCTCTTTCTTTGGCCGGTGAGAGTGAAAATAAACGCTGTTTGTTGAAAGATTGGGATTCTCAGTACATTGCAAATTTTCAGTATGGGGATACTAGAAAAATGCAAATTAGACTGGGAATGAAGAAAAAGTGGGTGGCTGAAATTGTTTCGAACCAAAACTGCAAGGCTTTGTGTGAAGTGAGACAGAGTTCAGATCAGGTTTTCGATCTACGATGTCAGTCGAGTGAGTTTCATCCACTGGCTGTGCCCGCAACATTGTTTTTAGCCACTGGCCCAGGACGGTACCCGCGTCTGCGATTTGGGACTTGGTTACAAGGTTATCAGGAAGCTCGACTCAGTGTGGAGCAGAATCGGATACAGAGCAGTATAAAGATGAAGTAATTGTGGTGACGCAGCGCTTTGGCTATTGACCTCAGCCATTCCAGTATTATTCTACTCGTATAGGAGAAATTGGAATGAGAAAGCTAATTCAGTCTTTGTGTTTAGGGGTTTTGGTTGTTTCTGTTCAAAATAGCGAAGCGCGCCCACCCAATCCAACAGAGTATGAAAGAGTTAAGGCAGCCGCAAATCTATTTCAGAATGATGTTATCAATTTGTACAATTTTTCTTATAACTTTGTGCGCTTTCCTGCGCCAGTTGAACAACAGGCTTTGAGTTATTTTTATCGTTTTGCAAATGAGACGGTGAGTTTTAATCGCTTAGTTCAGTATGCTCCCACCACTGCTGAGCAGACTGAGGTTCCGTTAAAAAATCTCAATTTAATTTTTAAAGCAGCTCAGGATATGTTTCCTGCTTTGAGTGCATATCGTTTTTATGTACCGAATTTTAATCGGCTCCAAGATGAATTGGCCCAGATGAGCAATAACTATGATGTGGTTACTCCTCGCTTGTGGAATCCGAGTGATGTGATGCAATTGGCACTTCAAGCTGCTCAGTCTTTTATGTCTGTGAGAACGGAGATGGAAAAAGCCTCTACTACGGACGATCAAAGGCAAGTGGTCTCTCGCCTTCAAAATGTTGAGGTGATTTGTTGGAACCTCAGACAACAGGTGATGGCGTATCCAGCGAATCCAGTTTTTTCTCGAGGAATTTTTAACGAGTTAAAGGCTCATATGGATCTTGTGAAAGATCAGCTGGCTGTGGCTGGATTTGCACCTACTTTGAATGCTCTTTTCTGGGAATCTGCGCATTCGGCAGATGTTCTAGAAGCTTATTATTGATCTCAATCCTGTCCTTTGTTATAGCTGGGATATTCGACATTTTATGTTGGCTACTCGCGGAGAGATGGCCGAGCTGGTCGAAGGCACTCCCTTGCTAAGGGAGCAGACGGTAAAACGTCTCGTGAGTTCGAATCTCACTCTCTCCGCCATTTTAAATTTCACATAAATCAAACAGTTAGAAAACAGGAGGGGTAGATGACTAGAACTCGGTACAAATTGAACTGGGTTGTCTTCTCTATTTTTCTGCTTGTGTCCGGCTTTGCCAGAGCATCTGAGAATGCCTTGCAGATTTATGACAAGACCACGTATATCGTTACCCACAATTTTTACGATCAGATATTTCGAAATCTACCTTGGGCTGATTTGGTTCAAAAATATCGCTCCGAACTCAAACCGACATCTTCTGATGAGCAACTCAGCCAGAAATTAAACGAGCTTCTAGACGTACTCAACGCATCTCATACGGAATTTCTAAGCTCCTCCGATCAGGAATATTGGGCCTTAAAGTCTATTTTTTCAGGCGACATACAAGGTGCTCTTCTTAAACAAGCAGGTGCCTGGTTTGTTAAGGTCAATGATAAATGGTTTGTAAAAAACGTCTTTTCTAAAACACCTGCCGAAAAATCTGGGCTACTTGCAGGTGACGAAATCATATCCGCCGACAATCAATCATTTCGCCCTGTCGATTCTTTCTTAAACAAAAAAACAGTGGTTTTAAAAGTTCGACGCCAAGAAGGTGCTCCAACTTTTGAGATCAAGCTGAACCCCTGCCGAGAGAGTTTTCAGCAAACGCTGCTGAACTCAACCAAACAATCATACGCGATCATCAAGCGAGGGAAAGCTCGTGTGGCTTATTTCCACCTCTGGTCCGGAACACATGATGATTTCAAAAATGCACTCAAGAATGCTGCGACTGATGCGCGAAATAAAAGCGATGTTTTCATTCTCGACTTAAGAGATGGGTTTGGTGGCGCTTACCCAGAATATATTGAACCATTTTTCTCACAGGGATCCAGCGACGCCATTTATTCAAAACCACTTGTTGTGCTAATTAACGATGGCGTTCGTAGTGGAAAAGAGTGGATTACCTATAATTTAAAACAAGAGAAGCGCGCAACTTTGATTGGGACTCAAACCAAAGGGTATTTCCTCGCCGGGAAACCTTTTGAAATTCAACCCGATCGATTTCTGCTTTATCTTGCCGTTCAGGAAGTTCCTTCGGCGCCCAAGCTTGAGCACAATGGAGTGAAACCCGACATTGAAGTGCAATTCCAATTGCCCTACAGCCAGGGTAATGACCCCGTGCTTGAAAAAGCTTTCAAGTATATAGAGGCATTGTAAGAGAAGTTGAAATACACCAATCTTACCCAGATTCAAACTTTGGGTAAGATTGATCGAATTTGAATCACTCCGGTTCGACAGTGTCTATTGCTCCTGCAGCCCATTAGCGTTTTTATTCGATTAGACAGCAACAGATAGACATCCAGTTATAAAGTCATCTACTCGTGCCCGCCATTCATTTTTTGTGTACTTCCGAAAAAAGTTAAATTTTTGAATCTCTTGAGGTTGTTTATTGATCTGGTTTCATCAGCATAGCAAGTGTTCAATGGCCTCTCTCTGCCATCAATTTGAGATCCTTCAACCTACGTGTCACCTCAATTTTGAGTAAAGCCTTGATGAGCGGTGTGAAGAAAAGCGGTCTACACTTGAAATGATAGATGAATGTCACAATAGTAGCGCCTTCGTGCTCTTCGAATCGCCACGTCGCCGCAAATTCATGAAGGAACCAAGGTCCATGTGTCATCTTAACGGCTACCACGTTAGGCGCCTTAAAAGTCACATACTCCGTTTCCATGCCGATACCATTCCAAGTTTTACAGTATGTCTTTACTCCGACTGAAGGTACGGTGTCTGGGTGTATGACTCTAGCTTCCTTTAGGAAGGTGTCCCATTCTAATCGACGGGAGTAGTCCTGAGAAAGTGCAAACAATTCGGCAGCAGGAGCGTTGATTTTAGTGCTGAGTCGAATCATCGTTCGGAATTCCTTTTGATCGACTCGAGTAAATAACGTTGAAATAATTCAAGCACCCAGCGAATTGGAATGCCAAACAATCTTCGTGTTGGATCTGTAACCGAATACCAACTGACTAACTCTAAAATAATCACAGGATCAGAAGGCATCAGAGTATAGGCGCCTCGAAGAACTTTAAATGGTCCTTTGCTAAGATCAAAGAAGTGACCAGCACGAAAACCAATCTCAGGTGCAAAACTAAATTCGTATCTTTTGAGCGGCTTCCAATCGACAATTCTCTGGGAAAATGACTTCCCATTGTCGAAATACGCTGTTCTTATGCCGCCGATTCCTTCCTTAAAGATCTTGGCCCGAAGGGGCTTGGGGATCCCGAGAAGCCTGAATAGATAGGGATGCGAAAACTGTTCTATGTTAACATCAGTTACTTGCTTCCAAATCTTGTTCACCGGAGCCCGTATCGCAATTGACGAAGAAACACTATATTCTGTGAAGTCAGCGCACATACTTCATTTCTATTTGAATGCGTACGAAATGTATAGAAGTCAAATGTCAGAAGTGTATTAATTAAAAAACATAGGTATATCGATTTTAAGATAGCAGTGAAAGTTTGCGAGAAGCTACCGAGAATTGAGTGAGAAATCAGAGTTTTATTGATCTGGCTCATAAGCATAGCAAGGGAAATATGGTCTTCTGCCTCAGCAAGGTTTAGATCTTGAATCGAAATTGGCAAATACTTTGTCTGTCGCTCGTTGAGTCCGAGCAGGTTAGACCACCTTTTTGAGGAACTAAACCGTATTTAGATATGAATTGTTTGAGACGAGAGACGAAACTACCCGCCATCGATATCTGAATTTCACTTTCGATAAATTTAAAATCAAGAACTTTTGCACGATAATAATTCTTGGTGTCTTGATAAAGCGCCGCACTTTTACTGAAAAGCTTTGGATCGAGAAATCGGCTCGAGTCCAAATGTATACCTAGTTTACTATCCACATAAAATTTGCAGGAAAATAGGAAACCTTTCTTTGTGACCCATTTGGACACCTCTTCGGGGCGTAAGCCCTCGCCGGTTATCTCACTGCGTTCGCAGCGAAGTTGATTCGAGATTAGCGTAACATCCGTCCCGATTTTCCGGTGAGTTCCATCTCCGGTGAAAACTGGTCTTTCGGAGCGTTGAAAAAGCGACGAATTACTGCCAGTGATCCGATCAAAAATCTCTTTCGCCGCCGGTTCAGAGAAAAATCCTTCAAGTTCTTTGTCATTTGATGCCCAATAGAGACTGGCAGGAGTTTGGATGGTGTCGTCCGACCGTGCCCAATTGGAAATATTAAAAATAGCTAAGAGTACTATAGGGGTAAATTGCATAAACAAATTTTGGCAGGCAATTCAGATCTTTTCAATGTCTTTGATCAGCCAGAATTGAAATTGTAGCATGGTATTTACTTTCGAGTCCAAAACCAAATGTCCTCCTCTTAGCAGAGGTCAGGAGGGAAATGGAGCCCAAAAACCAAGGGTGATTGGACTCCTCAAAAACTTTGGTAACCCCTGATCTATCAATTAAGATCAACGGCATGAGTTCAGTGAGAGATCATTATTCTTCTCTTGTTGTAAAAGACTTACTGTCCTGGGATTCGTACTTTGCGATATGAACCATCGCTAGTTTTCAGCGCATCAATTGCGGCGATGATGGTTGCTTCAAGTGGCTGTAGAACCATATCCCAGTATGTTTCCAGCCAGGGCTCATGGTATTTTTTTGCACTTTTCGGAAAATGATCAGTTACATAAATAATATGGTTTGAAGCGATCACGGTCCCCCCGTGATTTAATAGCGATCTCCCTAAGCTGTTCATGAAATCCTCTCCGGGCTTTCCGAGAGGACCTCTGAAATTTGCCCCAAGGAAGCAGGATTGCAGCCGAATGGTGGCATCCTTCGCAAATGGAATGCCGTAACCGTCCACTTTATACATCTTACTTGAGGTCAGTTTTTCGTTGCCGATGGAGATGCTTCCAGGCAACCCATGGCCGAGGATTTCTAATTCTCCTATCGGTTTTCCTGTTTGTTGTGAGAGGTCTTGAAGTTGCTGCATCATGTTCGAGACGCTGCTGACGCGGACATAGTAGGCTCCGTCTCGTTTGGAGAACCGCGTGTTGAAGTCGCTTTCTCCATATCCTGTAAGCGAATTATTGTCTGGAATAGCATCTACATAGACGAGAGTACCGTCGGATCGAGGAGTATTGCTAGTATCGTCTTCAAATTTTCCATTCGTGTTTTTTGGAAGCAGATAATACTCAGCCGCCTTGATTGGGGTTTTTTCAACAGCTTGAGTGAAAAGAACAAATCCAAGAATTGTAGTTCCATCCTGCTTCAAATATTCAAATGGTATTTGTACAAGATCTTTTGTTAATCCATGTTGAGTTAACGTTCTCGTCGTTATGCTGATAAGATGCAAAGGGGCGATGGTTGGATATAAAACGAATTTGCCCGTTTTTGTGGCAATTACTTTGGGTTGCATTCCGTGCCGGATAGATTCGGCAATAACTGCCTTGATTTTCTCCGGGGTAACCGGATCGGTGATTCCAGCTTTTTCGGTCAAAAATCTTTGCAGGTTACTGAAGAGGCACCTTTTAATACCTGCGTTCGTATTCACATCTGCCCTTGTTGCAGTGAGATTAGCGAGGAAGAAAGCGCAAATGATCGCATTGAGTGTTATCCGGTGTAGAAATCTCATCATTTCTATTTCGGATCTAATTCGGATTATTTCTATTTTTGTTTCTGTATTCTCTAAGGTGTCAAAAAACGATCACTCAAACTCCAAGAAATGAGCTTAACCGTAAAAAATGCTCGTCTTCATAATTCACCTCATTGATATGACGAACCCAGTAATGACATAGGGCGGAAACTATTTAAAATCACAGAGATTATTTTAGTAAAACCTTACTCATGTCTTATCGTTCTTAAATTTAAATAGTATGAATTGACACATGACAGACGAGTTTTTTTGCGCTATCAGCCTTAAACATTGGGAGAAAGTACTATGAAAAAATCTTTTTTGGCTGGGGTCACGTTTTTAATGATTTCATTTCCTGTTTTTGCAAGCGAGGATTCAGAGCGGTTAATTGCTGATGCACTCGTAAGTCGCCAGGTGCAAGAGCAGCTGAGTGAGTTTAGTAGACTTGTGAATGGTGTATCTAAGGTGAAAGTAGATGTTTTCAATGATCTAGACGTAATTACATTGCAGGGAAACATCATTCGAGAGGGTGATATCATGTGTGGAATAGCTACTTTGCAAATCCGTAGAACATTTCAGAACTCATGGGCGGAAATGGGACCTCAAGCTATTTACAAAGCAGAAGTTACTGCCCAAGATCATTGCAAACCATTGAAATAAATTTGTCTTCACCACTTTTAGTTTTTTTAGGATCAGTTTTTTCTGCATTAGGAGTGATCGCAGGGGCATTCGGTGCTCATGCGCTGAAAGCTTCATTAGACTTACAGTCTTTAGCGGTTTTTGAAACAGCAGTTCGCTATCAGATGTATCATGCTTTTGCTTTATTCATCGTGGCGTGGCTCAGAGTTCCTGCGGTGGGATGGCTATTTATTGGCGGTATTCTCATTTTCTCTGGTAGTTTATATGGGGTTTCACTTTTAGGCTTAAAATGGCTCGGCGCATTTACCCCTGTGGGTGGACTTTCTTTTATCTTGGGATGGCTGTGGCTTGGATTTTGTGCATGGAGAGCATATAATCTGGAGAAAGAAAAATAATAACGAAGAGGATTCTAATAAGATGAATAACATACTCCAAGCGGCGGTATTGGGATTTGCATTGTTTCTAGCTTCATGTTCCGCATTTAAAATTACACCTGAAGAGGAGTCTACACGCGAAAAAGCACACAAAATTATTGTAGCTTCTTCAATGAGAGATGCTGATTTGCTTGAGTATGAAGAAGTAGGAAGTCTGGAGTGTATGAGATATGCCAATAATGCAATTGGCTCTCCTGAAGAGAGTTGTAAAAATGAATTTAAAATGACAGCAGCTGAAAAGGGTGCCGAGCTGGTGGTGATTCAAGGACAAAACATTCGTAAATGTGAATATGGAACAGACGATTGTATTTACATTAAAGCTAAAGGTTATAAAAAAATGGCTACAGCTTTAGAATGAAGGGTTTAAAATTTTTTCTATACGAGCGGTCAATTCAGGAAAATCATTCTTTTTCGAGAAAAACAACGCTTTCTTAAGGAAGGTCTTAGTGTAAGGGTAGGGTTCTCCCTTATCTAAACTGCTAATGTGAGTCATGATTAAAAACGCAAGATCTTGTGGTCGCTCTTGTCTCCAAATTAAAAATCGATAATCTGATAAAAAATTTTCAAGAGAAATTGAGCTGGGGAATAAATCAAAAATACTATGATTAAGAAGGTATTGGTGTATTCCAGAAATGAATTTTTCATAAACATCAGGGGTTTGAGTATGCAATATAGGGAGTGCTTCGGAGATGAAATAATGGGGATCAATTTCTGACTGGGTGTCTTGAGTTAGTATATCAAAAATAATTTCAACAGGAGCAGGGTCTCCAGGTATTTTTTTACAATAAAATTCTATTAAATATAAAAGCTTATAAAATGGTTGTGAAAATACGTAACCTTTACGATTTTCTGTTATTTTTTCTTCATCTAAGTGCGCAGTATTTTTTTCTATAAAGCTAAAAATTTCATTTAATTTTGGAGTAGCGTAATTTTTTAAAAAATATTTTTTTATTTTTTTTACAATGGGTTGAATGAGTTGAATTTTTTGATTCAAATCGCGTGAAATATTTTTTTGCTCTAATTCAAATAATTTTTCAAGCGCTTCATATTCTTGATTAACGTTATTGATTTCATTAGATTGAATTTTTTTAAACTCTAATATGTCAGTTTCATTTCCATATCCTAGTGGTGTGTCAATAAGAGGGGGTAGAGAGTTAGTTTTAAAAAGTGGAAATGGATATTGATTTAAAAACTCTCCCTGCCCATATATGAGATATCCTCCCGACTGACGAAGACGTTTCATTATCTCTAGAGTATTCGGATTGGGTTGCATAAATAAACTCATGGCAGCTTTAATCACTATTGCGTCGATAGGTTGTGACTCAAACAATGATCGAACCCAATGACCTTGAAGATTTTCTTTGAAATCGTATGTTTTTAAAAAATGTTGGATGAAAATGATTCTTCTTTGTTGAGTTTCGCCTGGCACAGAATATTCAATCATTCCGCTTAGCTGGTTTGATTTTTTGTTATTTAGTCCATTACTATAATAGGTATGAATGGTGTGGAGTTTGAGTTCGGGATACAAGTGTAGAAGATATCCTAAAATTCTTGCACCCATACTACCATCGAGCTGGATTTCACCAATGTGTCGATATCGGGTAAAATAAGAATTTAGTACAGGAAATCGACGAGATTGTTTGAGTTTTTCGTAATCTGGAAAATTTAAAAATGGGTTTTCATCCATGAGAATAATGGTTTTGGCATTTTCGAAAAGAATAAGGGGGTAGAGGATGTCATTGCCTCCTAAAGGGTAAAAAATCGTTTTAATGGTTAAGTATCGATCAGGATTGTGTTGAATGAGGGTTTTTTTAATTCTGTTAATAGAATTAATCAAAGTTTGCTGGTCCAACTCTTGTACAACGCTTTTTTGTTTTCTCATTGGGTCCAATATCCTCTGAAATTGCAACAGATTGACGGGCCAACGAAAATGTTCTTCGTATATTGAGCTAAGAAGGGATTGGCAAGAGGTTGCAGGAAGTGCCTTTGCATGTTGAAATGCGAAAACTAGAAAAAACGACGAAATTATAATTAATCTAAGGTGAATCATTTTTAATTTGTTTGATGATAAATTTTTCGAATTGATCTAAGAAAATTTCAAGTTGAGCTTTATTACCATTTTTTACAAGATAGGGGGGGGTAATAGAATATCGAGATCCATAGTGGAATGATTTTAGTTTTGTTCCCAGCTCTTCTGGCGTTGAGACCTCAAATGCACCGCCTGTTTTTTTTGCGATATCAGCCATTTGAGAGAATACATGACGATCGTAATATCTCATTGCTGTGGATTGTGACCCAAAGAAAAATGTGGGTGTGTTTACACTGAGCGGCTCAAAAATATTAATTGGACCGTGCACAATTGCAAGATTGGAGAGTGCGTAAAGGTAAGGAACTTTACCTTTTACGTCGTTGAGGATGAGAAGTGGTTTTTTTCTTTTTTTATTAAAATCATTTTCATGGGTTTCGCTAAGAAAAAGAATGTCGTCAAAGTATTTTTTTGCAAATTTTAAAAATGATAGATCTTTTTCAGAAATAAGATATCCGCCAAAGGAAAGAAAAATAACATCGGGATGGGTAGTCTCGATGGTTTCAGTAAAAAGTCTAAAATCATGTTGTTGGAACGGAAAAACAATAGAGTATAGGCTGGCTATCTTTAAGTTTTGGTAAATTCCGAGTTGTTTGCGAAGCTGTGATTTTTGGATGGTTAGTAATCCAGGGTTGACGACTTTGATGTCCTTCATTTCGATTTCTCCCTCCCATGAGAAGGAGGGAAATTCAGCGGAGTCTGTGACGCGAATCCAGATCCTCGTTTTATTTGAAAAAGTATCAACCGTTCCGCTTAAGTTTGTTTCAGCTTCAGGGAAGATTTCTTTGAGAATTTTTACTAAGAACATCTCTTGAATGGATTCTCCTAGGTTGCTTTCGCCTGTCCCATTTTGTGAGGTAATGAGCAAGAGGTTGCGACCTTGGTGGTGAAAATCCTTAAGTTTATAAATCGAATGATTTCGAATGATGTCGATTGCTGCTTGGGGGAGCGAAATCTCGGTCATTGCGGGGTGAGACTGTAGAAGGGGCTCGCAGGTTTGTGCAAAACATTGCAGGGAAAAGCCCAGGAAATGCAGGAGCAGTACTAATCGCATGGAAACTGATTTATCATAACTTGACTATTTTAGTTAAAAAAATTTATCTGAAAATAATTTGTAATTTTAATTAGTTATGAATTATATCTAGTGTTCGTATGAAGAGTGTGACTCGACTAATCATTTTAAAGCCTATTAACATTGATCATCCACGGGAGTTGAAGTGGCTTCATCAATTTATATTAAAATATCACTCCACACCTAAGGTGATTCTCCCTACAATGAGAGATCTTAAAGTTTCAACTCATCGATATTTTAGGGCTTTAGCAAAGTTTCCGGGTAACCCTAAATTAGTGGTGGTAGGCATTTCGAGTTATGAAATTAGAACACGATTTTTGGCAGAAACTCAAAAGACAGTGGTTGACCCTAGATTTCGTGGTCAGGGTTGGGGAAGGGCAGTTTCTGAGGCAATCGAAAAAGAAGTAAAGAGAAATGGATTTAAAAAAGTGAGAAGCACGATTTATTCAAACAATTTAAAGATGATTCAGATTAAGCTCGATCAAGGCTATGTGATTGAGGGTTTTCACCCAGACCATGAGGCTCCTGGGGTACATGAGTATTCGTTTGGGAAAATTTTAAAATGATCAATTTTTCATTTTTCTTTCTATCTCTCATAGCTTTTGCAGACGAAGTTGAAAAGCCGCCCGGCATAGTTCAGTTGACAGATGATTTTTACCCCGCATTTTCGATTCAAAGTCAGTTTAGTTTTAACGGAAATTTTAGAATGGGATCAATCCAGGCCACAGCTACAGAAAATTTTAAAATGTCTGATGAAGGTGTGAACGCATCGATTTCAATCCCAGTAGTTTTAAATGAGCAGCGCCCTGGTTCCAGTTTCAGTCAAATTACCCCTCGAGTGGGAGGAGGGCCTCTGCCAACACTGCAAATGGGATTTGAGGTCTATCGAAATCAAGATCGTTATGGTGAAGTGGGTGGGATTATTCAATTTCCATATGATAGTAGCAATCAACTTAGGTTCGGTTTAATGATGTTAGGATTTTACCAACATCGTTTTATTTGGGAACGTTGGACATTAGAGGGTAACTTTACTGCGGGAACAAGTTTTAGTAATCAGTTGACTTCAAGAAATGGTGTTTTTTCCACTAGTAGTCAAGGAAGTGTGGAGCAGCAGCCCGTTTTTACATCTCGGCTGAATGTGATGCCAGGATATGTTGTCAGCGATTCTTTGTCGGTGTTGCTGAATGTAAATTGGTCTTATCGATCCCCTTCAACGGCAACACAAAATGGTTCCATAGTTTTTAGTCAGTCTGCCGAAAATGATTTGGGAGTAGGTGCCGGCGTGGCTTACCAGATTTGGACATCTTCATATTTTATTTCTTATATTTTTCGTGCTCTTGCGCCTCCTCAAGTAGAAGATTCGAACAATGTCGGAGCAGGAGTGAATTGGATTGTCTACTTTTGACCTTAATCTGGGCCTGAAAGTGTGATGAGCCTAGCGCCTTTTTTAAAGGTCAAATAATTCCAAGCCCATTCCATCATTACAATAAATTTTGATCGAAATTCTATTAAATAGTAAATATGTACCAAAACCCAAAGAATCCATGCTGGATATCCACTCATTTGAATTTTTCCAAAATCAGCAATGGCAAAGGCTCTGCCGATGGTTGCGAGATTACCTTTGTTGAAGTAACGAAAACTAGGCACTGTTTTTTTTCCTTCTGCCCGTGCACTAATGATTCGAGCTACATAGCGGCCTTGCTGCATAGCCACAGGGCTAACACCGGGTAAGAGCTGTCCATCTTGTTTTAGGTGAGCGGTGTCACCAATGACGAAAATATTGGGATACTTTGAAATAGATAAATCGGGTTGTACTAAAACTCTACCTGCTGAGTCGCATTCTACCTCAAGCCATTTACCAGCAGGAGATGCTACTACTCCTGCGGCCCATAAGACAGTTTGAGATCGAACAGTTTGTCCGGCAAAGGTTACTCCCTTTTCGTCGATGTTTTCTACGCGAGTATTTGTTTTAACGATAACCCCCAATTTTTCCAGCTTTTCTTTAGCCTTTACACTCAAATGTGCTGGGAATGAGGAAAGAATTTGCGAGCCAGCTTCGATCAGAAGAACTTGAGTGGCGTGGGGATCAATGTGACGAAAGTCTGATCGTAAGGCAAAGTGCGCAAGTTCAGCAATGGCACCCGCAAGCTCTACTCCTGTTGGGCCGCCACCGACAATGACAAATGTGAGAAGCTCTTTTCGTCGGTGTGGATCTGTTTCCATTTCTGCTTTTTCGAAGTTGGTAAGAATTTTTCTTCTCATCAGTATTGCGTCTTGAATAGTTTTGAGTCCAGGAGCATGGCGAGACCACTGGTCTTTTCCGAAGTAACTGTGCCTAGCTCCTGTTGCTAAGATGAGATAATCGTACGGAATGGATTGCTGGTTCTCTAAAAGAACCTTTTGATGAATAGGGTCTACGCCTTTTACTTCGCACATCATCACTTCAGTGTTTTTTTGTTTTTTTAAAATCGAGCGCACAGGGACTGCAATATCTGCTGGAGAAAGCCCTGCGGTCGCAACTTGATAGAGTAGTGGCTGAAAAAGATGATGGTTGCTTTTGTCTATGACGGTGACATGTAAGGGAGTGTTTTTTAAAGTTTTGGCTGCAGAGAGTCCTCCAAAACCCGCTCCTACAATGACAACAGAAGGCATGTTCTAATTTCCGAATTTGGATTTCATACTTTCGAAAAATGTTTTTCTTTCATTTTCCATTTCAAGCCTAAATCCCTGACGAGCTTCTTTCATTTTTTTCTGATGCTCGTCTTGTTGGCGCTTTAATTCGTTTTTTTTGATTTCTTTTTCTTGCTTTATTTTTTCGCGTATGGCCTGAGGGTTTTCATTCTTTTCTAGCTCCTCTTCCATTTTAATCTCAAATTCATGCTTCTCGCGCCTGATTTTATCTTCAAACTCTCGGTGTTCTCTAGTAATTTTTTCCTCGAAGTCGAATTTCTTTTGTCTCAGTTTCCTTTCGAAGCGCTCTTTTTCTAGACGGCGCTCTTTTCGAACGGAGGCTTTGTCGTCTTTGGTATCTGCGTGTGTATGCGGTTGTGCATAGAGTACGGAAGCTAAGATAGTTGTTAATAAAACAAATAAGTATAAAGGATAGGTTTTCATAGTGGCCTCGCTTAATTTTTGTATAACCATAGCAGAATTTAGTGATAAAGAATAATAGATGTCTACACAGAGACTTCCTGATGCAATGCTGAAAGCCCTCCAAAGTGATTTTAGGAGCGGATTTTTCACCCAAGATCCTGCTGAGCTTGAAACCTACGGCAAAGATTGGACAAAAGTTTACTTACCAGCGCCTTCAGTGGTGACTTTTCCACAATCTACAGACGAAGTTGTTCAGTTAGTGAAACTTTGCACAAAGCATAAAGTTGCAGTTGTTCCTTCAGGAGGGAGAACAGGGTTAGCGGGAGGTGCTGTTGCTTCTCAGGGCGAGCTGGTTTTGAGCTTTTCTAAGATGAATCGTATGGAGTCTGTAGATACTTTGGCGCAAACGGTTCGAGTACAGGCAGGAGCAGTCACGGAAGCTGTTCATCAGCATTGCGCGCCTCATGGACTGACTTGGCCGGTAGATTTTTCATCTAAAGGTTCAAGTCATGTGGGAGGGAATATCTCCACCAATGCGGGTGGGGTGAAGGTGATTCATTATGGGCTGACTCGCAACTGGGTTTTGGGCCTGCAAGTAGTTACCATGAATGGTGAAGTGCTTGAACTTAACGGAGCGCTTGAGAAAAATAATACGGGGTTAGATCTAAGACAACTTTTTATCGGTACAGAAGGAACGTTGGGGATTATTACAGAAGCTACTTTGAAGTTAGCGCGTTTGCCGCGTGATCCTGAGATTTTTTTCTTTGCTGTTCAAGATATTGCAGCAGTTTTGAAGCTTTTTCATGAGGCTCGTAAAAGTCCATTTACATTGATGGCTTTTGAAACTTTAACTCAAAATTGTTTGGATACAGTGACGAAACATATGAAGATGAAATCTCCTTTGAGTTCTCAGGGGGGGGCGTATGTTTTGTTGGAGATTGAGCGCCCACAAACGGTAGATGCTAAAAAACTTTTGGATGATTGGTTGGAGCAGCTCTCTGAGAAGGGGTTGATCCTAGATGGGACTTTGGCTCAGTCGTCCCGTGAAGGAAAAGAGATTTGGAAAATTCGTGAATCGGTTGCTGAAAGCCTCTTTCTAGAGGGGTTTGTTCACAAGAACGATGTAGCTGTTCCTATTATTGAGTTGGTGACTTTTTGCGATGGATTGTACAAGGTGTTTCGAGACCGTCCAGAACCCCTTGAGGTTTATTTGTTCGGTCATATCGGTGACGGGAATTTACATATTAATACAATGAAACCCAAGGCTATGGGTAAAGATCACTTTCTTAAAGTAGCGCATGAAACAGATCGGGAGCTGTTTGCTTTAGTTAAGAAGCATTGTGGGAGTATTTCTGCTGAACATGGAATTGGCTTATTAAAGAAGGCTGATCTTTCTTTTTCCCGCACTCCGTCAGAAATCGCAATTTTTAAACAGTTTAAGAAGATTTTAGATCCGAACGGGCTTCTTAATCCAGGTAAGATTTTCGATTAATCATTAGACGCTTTGAGTTACATTCATTTTTTAACTTCTACATTCAATTTTTTGTATGTTAATGACTAAGTCATTCTAGGGGGAATAAACCGGGGGGGATAAAAATGATAAGAAATATTTTTGCAGTTTGTAGCCTGCTGAGTGCAGTGCCAGCCTTTGCAGGTTGGTACACTTGTTCGACAGAAAGTCATGCGAGAATTTTTACCTACTCTGACGATAATGAGTACATGGCAAGAGATTTAGCGGTAGGGAATTGTAAGAGAGATTCGTCAACCAAAAATTCAGAATGTGAAAGTCGTTTGGGATGCGTATATGCGGGACAGTATAATCCTATCTATACTTGTGAAACAGAAAGTCATGGAGGCCTTTTCTCTGGCGTGCATGAAGTTTACACAGTTGCTCAGTTCTATGCTGTAGATATTTGTAAGGGTAATTCAAGCACATCCAACTCTGAATGTGAGTCGAGAGTTCTTTGCGATACATATGGCCCAAACGTTGCTCCTTATCAATGTGAGGCAGTGAGTAATGGCCATCTTTTTAGAGGGGCAGCACGAACAGCGCAAAACGCTTCATATATGGCTATAGATAATTGCAGGGCACATCCTAGTACGAATAACGGTGAGTGTGAGAGACAAGTAGCTTGCAATGGGAGTTATGCTCCACCGAGTCCTCCTTTTCCTCCATCTCCGCCATCTCCTCCTGTGCCGCCCTACGAACTGAGGTGTACCACTACAACGAGTGGAAATATGCCTTATACAGGTTATTCTCCACAAGAATCGATCAATAGCTGTGTTGCAGGGGAGCAAGCGCGTCCACAGGGGCGGCCTTGGGATTGTGATCCGCAACATACGATTTGTGTAAGGAGATAACCTCCTTTGTATAAAGGCGGAGAAGTAAAGTGATTAGTACAAAATCCGCGTTTTAATCGAAGTTTTGAGAGTCTCAATCTCTTTTTTCACATTTAGTGAGAGGTCTTGGTCCGTGTCTAGAATCAAGTAACCGATATCAGAGTCTGTGGTGAGGCCTTGAGCTAAAATATTTCCACCTAAGTCGCTAACGATTCGGTTGATTTCACGCAAAACTCCTGGAACGTTTTGGTGGATATTTAGGATGCGATGTGCATTTTTAGTATGAGGTAGATCTTGCATCGGGAAGTTTACAGCACCAATCGTAGACCCAGAGTTGACAAATCGTATCAGTGAGGTGGGGACCTCTCCTCCGATAGTTACTTGAGCTTCTTCTGTCGCTCCACCGATGTGAGGAGTAAGAATCACATTTGGAATTCCTTGGAGGGCAGATATAAATTCTTGTGTATTGCCTTCCGGTTCTTCTGGATAAACATCTATCGCAGCACCTGCAAGATGTTTTTCTTTTAAGCTGTTAGCCAGAGCTTGGATGTCTACTACTGTTCCGCGGCTGGCGTTTAGCAAGAATGAACCCTTTTTCATCGATTTAAGCTCGGCATGAGCAATCATGTTGTGAGTCTGAGGTGTGGCTGGAACATGGAGAGCAACAAAGTCTGCATTTTTTAGCAACTCCGTTAAACTGCTACATGGTTTTGCATTGCTTAGTGGGAGTTTAGGGAGAATATCAAAGTAGATTACTTTCATCCCTAAGGCCTCAGCCAGGTTTGAGACCTGTGTCCCAATATTGCCGTATCCAACGATTCCTAAAGTTTTGCCTCGAACTTCATGGCAGCCTGTAGAGGTTTTTTTCCATGTTTTTGAGTGCATCTCGATGTTGCGTTGACCTAGTTGACGAGCCAGCATGATGATTTCAGAGATCATGAGCTCGGCCACACTTCGAGTATTGCCAAAGGGAGCATTAAAGACAGGAATTCCCTTTTTCTTCATCACATCAAGTTGAACTTGATTGGTTCCAATGCAGAAACAACCAATTGTGAGTAAACGTTTAGCATCAGCAATGGCTTCGGCTGTAACGTGAGTTTTGCTTCGAATCCCTAGGATGTGGATGTCTTTGAGCTTCTCTCGAAGTTGTATTGGATTTAAAGCATCAGAAAGCGTTTCTACCTGAAATCCTTCTTGGTTGAACATCTCTTTGGCTAAAGGGTGAATGTTTTCTAAAAGTAGAACTTTGATCTGGTCCTTAGGAAAGGATGTTAAAGAAGAAGTCTGATCAGCCACGCTCGAATATTTCCTTTGAAATAATTAGCCTCTGGATCTGGCTCGTGCCTTCATAGATCTGGTAGATTTTTGCATCTCTCATCAGTTTTTCTACCGGATATTCTTGCGAATAGCCGTAACCTCCAAAAACCTGGACTGCATCAGTAGCGACTTTCATCACGGTATCAGATGCAAATGCCTTGGCAAAGGCAGCAAATTTTGTGTTTCGCTCACCTTGGTCAATCATCCAGGCTGATTTATAGACTAAGAGGCGCGCTGCTTCAATGTCTTTAGCCATATCGGCAATCATAAAAGCAATAGTTTGGTGATTTGCAATAGGCTGACCAAAGGTTTTACGGGTCTTTGCGTAGGAGATTGCTTCATCCATCGCTCGTCGGGCTACTCCCACCGCTGCCATTGAAACAACTGGGCGAGTATAATCAAAAGTTTTCATAGCTATCTTAAATCCGTCTCCCTCGTTACCTAAGCGGTATTTTTCTGGGACTTTGACATTTTCAAAGGTGATCCCACGGGTATCGCTCGCGCGTTGTCCCATGTTCATCTCCTTTTTACCTGGTGTGATTCCAGGGGTGTCTGTAGGGACCACAAATCCAGTCATGCCTTTATGTTTTGCAGCAGGATCTGTACTTGCAAGAACGAAATACCATTTTGCAACGCCGCCATTGGAGATCCACATTTTAGATCCATTAATTACGTAGTCGTTGCCTACTTTTTTAGCTGTGGTGCGGATTCCGCTTACATCAGAGCCAGCTCCAGGTTCTGTGACACAATAAGCCGAGAAACTAGGTTCAGAGGTCAGTTGTCCTAAAAACTGTTTTTTTTGGGCTTCGTTTCCCGCAATGATGACTGGAATTGAACCTAAACTGTTAGCTTCCATGGGGAGAGCAATACCGGAGCACCCATAAGCGAGTTCTTCGCTAATTAAGCAACTGTCAAAGATTCCCAACCCAGCGCCGCCATACTCAGCTGGGATATGAGGATTCATGAGACCTAGTTCCCAAGCCTTCCGAGTGATCTCCTTTGGAAATTCCCCCGTCTTGTCATGATGTTCAGCCTTCGGGATAATTTCTTCCTTAGCAAATTTTCGGGCGAGTTCTTGTAATTGTCTTTGTTCATCTGATAGTGAAAAATTCATAAATTTCTCCTGAAACATTAATATAAGACAATACCTATTCATTTCGCAATGAGGTAAAGACTAAGCTTGTGTTAACTGACTCGTTTGAACAGCTTTGGGCTGCATTATTTACAACACCTGTAAACTTAGATTCAGCTCTCTATAAACTCTCTCCTAAGCTTTCGAAGGAAGATAAATCGAAATTAGCTCAGGTCATTCATTCTTTGTTGTTGAGGCCAGTAACATCCGCAGAAATTGTAGGAATGAGGTTAAAGCGTGGGGAGCCTTGGAGTTTTACTTCTAAGCCTGAAGATTTTGTAAATTGGAGTACGGCAAAATCAATTGCATTCAAGATGTTGGCGTGTTCGGATTTGCATCAGTTTCAAGTTTTTGCAAAAGAAGAGGATTTTCCTCCAGCATTGCTTGGAGAGTGGAGACAGATCTGGGGAGAGGAGGTAAAGCAGCAGTTGGTGCATCACTTAGGAGGTTCTCCTCCTTTGAGTCTACGCGCTAAGATTGGTGTAGGTGTAAAGAAACTGGCGCAAGATCTAGGGGGTGCAAAAATTTCTAAAATTTCTCCTTTAGGTGTTTATTTTCCTCACTATACTCCAGTTCTAAAAACGGAATCCTTTTTAAAGGGAGATTTCGAAATTCAAGATGAAGGCTCCCAGATTTTAGCGCTTTTTGCTTTGTGGCCAGAGATTTTTGGAAAATTATTGCGCTCACAACCCTTTTCACCTCAGTTGAAAGAGATGATCGATTTACCTGTTCGCACGCCGCCTTGGACGGTGGTGGATGCTTGTGCCGGGGCAGGAGGAAAGACGTTGGCCTTGGCTGACGCATTGAAGGGCAAAGGCAGAGTTTACGCCTACGATATTTCAGAAAAAAAACTGGATGCACTTAAAAAGAGAGCACAACGTGGTGGCTACACAAACATCCAGGCTGTTTGCATAAAATCCAAAGAAGAAGAGACGGTACAACGTTTTCAAGAGACTGCAGATGTCGTTTTAGTCGATGCACCTTGTAGTGGATGGGGAGTCTTAAGAAGAAACCCAGATATAAAATGGAGGCAGACACCAGATGTTTTAGATCGAATGCCAGGGATTCAATCTCGGTTGCTTTCTCAATATTCGAAGCTAGTTAAACCAGGGGGGCGGTTGATTTTTGGCGTATGCACGTTTCGCCATAAAGAGACTCAACAAGTTGTAGAGAATTTTATAGCAGAGAATAATAAATTTCATGCAGAGTGGGGTGGGTATTTAGGACCTGGATCTTGTGATGGTTTTTTTATGCAATCGATGGTGAGAGAAAAATGATTTGGAAGTGTTTAAAATCTTTATTGTTTTGTTTAGATGCAGAAACCGCTCATCGTTGGACCGTTGGGGTATTGAAAGCTATTATTGTGGTTGATCGTTATCTTGGTTTTGTCATTCTCAGATCAGTATCAGGAACAAGATATATAAAGGAAGGTGCGGTGGTCTCTGTCTGGGGACTAGAGTTTCTTTCTTCTATAGGTTTAGCTGCGGGGTTTGATAAAAATGCTGAAATTTTAGAGGGTTTGCCCGCATTAGGGTTTGGGTTTGCTGAGATAGGTACAGTGACTCCTCAGCCCCAGAAAGGGAATTCTAAGCCCAGATTGTTTCGTGATTCCAAACAATTAGCATTGTTCAATAGGATGGGTTTTAATAGCGACGGAGCAGAAAAGGTAGCAGCGAGAGTTGCAAAAATCCGGCTTCGATTACCTAAAAATTTTAGGATCGGAGTCAATGTAGGAAAAAATGCTTGGACCTCCTTGGAAAACGCACACCATGATTATGTAGAGGCTCTTCGCCCGTTTGAAGGCTGGGTGGACTACATTGTATTGAATGTGAGTTCGCCTAATACACCAGGATTGCGTTCCCTTCAGACTGCAGAATCGCTCAAGCAGCTCTTAGAGGGGGTAAATCGACTGATTTCGAGTTGGAAGTCTCGTCCTCCTGTGCTTTTGAAGCTTGCTCCAGAGATTCAGGGGGATGTTTTGAGTGAAATTTTGAAAATTCAGGAGAGTCGAAGCGTTGACGGTTGGGTTTTAACAAACACATTGGGCGGTGCATGGAAAAATGCTGAAACTGGGGGTTGGAGTGGAGCACCAGTGGCGCAGATGTCTGAGCAAAGGTTGGTGGAAGTGCGAGCTCAATCTTCTCTTCCAATTATATCTGTAGGCGGGATTATGATGAGTGAGCATGCCAAAAAGAGATTGTTACTGGGAGCAAATTTAATTCAAATTTATTCGGGTTGGATTTTTAATGGCCCACGTTTTGTTTCTGAAATTAAAGCCAAAATAGGCTCTTAAATACTAAAAATGCAAAAGCCCCAGAGCCGAAGCTCTGAGGCTTTTGTGAAAATAAATCAAAACAGAAGACTTACTTCTTTTTGCTTTTCTTAGTTGTTTTCTTCTTTGCTTTTTTCTTTGTCTTCTTTTTCATTTTTTTCTCCTCCGTATGAAACAAGCATCAGTGCCTGTTCCTTATACATATGATGTTACATTGATTGTGATTTAGATCAAGAAGAGAAAACATTTTTTTTCATTTTTTTTAAATTTCGTCTTTCGATCAAAAGTTGTTCTTTGAATGAAAAAAATGAATTTCACTTTGTACTCTTACGAAGATTTTTCTCAGATGTATATTCAGACGTATATTAAGGAGAAAAAGAAATATTTTTTCACTTCATTTCTTTTTTAAATTTTATTTTTTGTTGAAAAACATTTTTCAAATAACTCTTCTTAAAAGATTTTTATTTTTGAGGGAGCACTACTTACGCGTGTTTTTCGCTTTTATCTATCTGGTATTAAAGAATTATTAATGTTAACTATTGCTATACTGTTTTTATCGGAATAGAGGCGTATAATTTGAATACAAGCACTTCAGTGGATTTTGAAGTTACAAACCGTCGTCACAGTGCTCTTTAACGGTACGTCTGTTGCGAACTAGACTCATGAGATAGATTTTTAGTTTTTTTGGAGCTTTTACAAATGAAACACAGTGGATTTCTACATTTTATTGCATCGTATCTTCTTCTTCTAGGGAGTTTATCAGGATGTTTGTCCGGCGGAGTAGGACAAGACAACTCCTCAGTGCTTCCTAGCGCGCAAGAAAGTGTAAGTTATGTCAATCAAGCGGTCACACAAGCTGTGTCTCAAGGTCAAACTGTTGCATTTCGGACAGATGAGAGTCCATTTTTAAAGTACGAGCCAGAAGCGTCTTCATCCAACCCTGTACAAGAAGTAAGTGATCCGAACCAGGAGTTCGATTCAGTGTCATTGTCGGGACAGCAAACGACAGGGGAAGGCTCGATCAGCCTGGCTATAACTGATGCGCCTCCTTCTAATGAGGTTACAGAGATCCGAATTACATTTTCAAAGATTGAGGTCACAAACAAATTAACTGGAGTCATTTATAAAATTATTTCAAGTCCTGTGACAGTTAATTTGCTTGATTTGAAAAATGGGTTAAAAAATATTTTTAGTACAGTTAGCCTTCCGGTTGGAAGCTATAACAACCTGCGTTTTTTTATCAGCTCTGTAGTTGCAATAAAACAAGGAATTCCCATTCAGGTATCAGTTCACAGTGTCTATCGCGATAAAGGATTGAAAGTTTTTGGATCGTTTTCAGTCAAAGAGGGTCAGAATGCTGAAATTCTATTAGATTTTGACGCGAGACACTGTTTGGTTTGGGGACGTGGTGGTCCTCTCTTTAGGCCGATTGTTTATTTAAAGCATCTGAAATTTAATCCATCAGGAATTCATTTTGAACAAGCAGCAGATGGAAGTATGAGTCTTGTTGCGCCATCTAAAACCGTTCGTGCGTATTCTCTTCTTCTTTTTAAGGATGTATCAAGAAACACTACTTTGAAGCTTGCCAATCATGATGGCTCTTTTCGATTTGATCATATTCGTAAAATCTATGGCCAAGTCGAACTTTCTGTTGTTGAGTGGAGATGGTTTTTCTGGTTTTCTAAAGCAACGATCAAGTTGACTTTAGATTTTAGTATAGATTCCAAATATCCATTTATACTTGCTTCACACTTAGATCGTTTACTAAAAAATTCACTTGATTCAGTGGGCCGCAATGCAAGCAGCTTCTTAGCATTGTTTAAGACAGATGCGTTTCGATATCTTGCGGGCAGTTACTTAAATGTGCTTGGTATTGGGTTACCTTCTGGATTTGTTTTTCCAAACTTACCTGTGCCGTTTCCTTTTGATCTTACAGGCCCAGAGTATGAGTTGCCCGGGTATGCACTCGAAAGAAACGCTGTCGGTTACTATAAGGGCGGTTTGCATGGGGATGGATGTTCTGATGCAAAAAGAGTATTTGAGGGTGCTGCTCCAAATAACGATTATTTAGGATTAGATGTCAATGCAGCGATATTAAAAATGAAAGAGCAAAAGCTTCCATTTGTAGGGCTTTTAGCTGAGTATGAAGTGGCATGTCGTGCAAAAGATCTTGCTGCATTGAGTTGCTCAACTTTAGCTTCATTGTCTCAAGCAGGAGCTTCTTCTTTACCTTCTGATGGACTCGTTCAATTAGCTGATTTATTGAATTCATCTCGCGGAGGATTAGTCACTAAGCTTTTGGCTTGTGTGAACCAAGTGTCACCTGTTTTAGGAGATGTCCAAGTTCCAGACTTTGATTCAGGCGATTTTGCATGTGCTTTTGGCTGTGGTGCTCAGTTTCCAGAACATTATTTCAACTCAAGTGATTTGTTGTCTAAAGGTACTTTGGATTCAATCATTCCGGACGCACATCAAGTTTTAGATTTAGATAGCTTAACTTCAATTGCTTTACAGAACTCTGTTTCTCCGTTGAGCTTGGCGGCAAGCTATATTGCCCATTATTCACCTTCTCGAGTTCATGGTTATATTGATTTGACGGCACCACAGATTTTTAATGTTCAACCTGTGGACAATTCAGTCTTCTCCTCTTCTTCTGTTCTTGTTTCAGCTAATTCTTACGATCGATCCATTGTCGATGTCAGAGTAAATAGCATTCATGTTCCATTTTCCTTGGGTGCAGATGGTCTGATCAGTATTCCTCCTTATTCTGTAGCTATTCACGATGGTGCAAACACCATACATATTGAAGCAGAAGATAGTTCTGGCAATGTTGGTCAAGTGGATCTTCATGTGATGGGTCCTAATCCACAACCTAGTCCTTCCCCAAGCCCTTCACCAAGTCCGTCACCATCACCTACACCTTCTCCTGTCGTGGGTGTAGATCAACTTTGTCAGCAAGGGTCTTTTGTTCCTAAGTCAGGAATTAACGTGGGAGTGAGTATTGACCCAGGAATTGGATTGAATTCGTTTTTAAATACAAGTTTGGTTGGCTTAGGTTATTCACCGATTTTCTATTCGGATGGGGAAATTGTGAGTGGTAAACCCATTGCAGACGGGATTACAGTTTTGATTGTAGCTCGTAAAACTATCATTGCAGCTGTTTCACAGGCTTATGTAGATGGACTCAAAGCATATATCTCTAGCGGTGGGAGTGTTTTGGGTGAGTACGATGGTGCTGCATTCTTTTTCGATAACTTCATTAATTTAGACCCAAGTGTAGCTATTGTTCCCCCAGCACCAAGTCTTTTTGGGGGGGATGTAACGGGTGGGGGAGTCCTGTTGCCGATTTTCTTTTCAACAACCTTTGTAACAGATCCTGCTGATCCTATTATGCAAGGAGTCTCAAGCTCCTTCTTGGTGGGGGCGAGAGCGGCATTTGCTGTGACGAACTATAATAGCAATTGGTTACATATGTCGGCATCGTTTAGTTCGAATGGTGTGTTTGGCTTGATGCCTGCTGGAACTTATCCGGCTGTACTTTCAGGACGGTGTGGACAGGGTCGTGTAGCTCTTTACATGATGAACTACTTAAACGTTGTAGATCAGCCACCTGTGAATTTAATGACCAACAACACGTTGAACTGGTTAGTAGGGCACTAAAACGTATATTTAAGATCTAAGACTTGTTTTACTTACAGTGGTTTAACTACTCAGAGAGTTAGCTACATAGGAAGAATGAGTTAGGATGAAAAGAAAAATAAATATTAATTTTGGCATTTCAGTAAGATAAGTGTTTTTTCTTTAAAAAACTAGATGCTACGAATGCTAAGGCTATAAAAATAAGATCCCCTAAGATGTTCAGGGGAGAGCTACCAGAAGTGCTAATACTCCCGCAAAAAAACATCCCTCCCTTGAGATTTAAATTTGACAAGTCTGAAGGTTGGTATTGTAAGCTAAGACCTGTCAAACACGGCGGAGTCGCTCCTGTGGTACTAATTTCTGTTCGTATACGCAAATAGGGATATCCATTGAGCTGGCTCAAATTTGCTTTGAGAACAGGGGAGCTATAAGTTGTTCCGTTAAAAGACCCTTCGTATTTCACTACAACAGTCCCTTGGTTACCACAGAGAACGCTTTGGTCGACTGTTTCTGTGGCGTCCAAAAAATCATAGAAACCATTACTAAAATCTATAGCTTTAGATAGCACTACGTAAGGCGTCCCGCCTGTTGGGAATGGTATAGAAGTTACATTGCTTTGAGCACTGGCAGCTGGGGTGTAGGTGACTGAGCCTGCGGAACGATCGACACGAATAATTCCGTTCGAACCATGACCACCATCATATGCGCCTGCACAGGCTCCTGTCATGGCACCCCCTGCTCCTTGAGTGACATTAATAGAACCCGCGCCTGCGACTGCAGAAGCTGACTGAATCCAAACTGATCCGCCAGAACCTCCACCGCCTCCGCCTCCACAGTGTGCTCCGTTAATTGCATTGTTTACTCCACCGCCCCCGCCTTGAGCTAAAATTGATCCAGAGACTGTAACTGTTCCTTGAGAGAGGATTCGGATGGCTCCACCGCCTCCTCCTCCTGCACCTCCAGCTATAGGGCCGGCTCCTGTATAGGCACCACCTCCGCCTCCTCCGCCTCCTCCTGTAAAAGTAGTTTCAAAATTAGTTGCTGCTGTAGATCTGGCTGTCGCGCACGATCCTGCATTGGCTCCCGCGTTTTGTCCGCTTTGAGAATCTTCTGCGGCCACGCCGCTATTTCCTAAGCAGCCCCCGCCTCCCCCTTGATCTAAGCCTCCGACAAGAGAATTGTTTGCACCAATTCCGCCACCTCCTGAAGGAGTGCTAGCATTTCCTGTGGTAGCAGCAGTTCCAGTCGATGCCGCTCCGTTACCTCCCGATCCTCCACCGCTGCTGCTTGTCCCTCCAGTGGGTGGATTGATTCCTAAATTATTATCCGTGCCTGCTGATCCATTGAGGTTAATAGTTCCAGCAACGGTTGTTGTCCCGAGAACTCGAACGATAAGAGGTTGTGATCCGGACACACGCAGAGTGATGCCTGAGCTAAGGTTGAAAGAGCTAAAATGAAAGTCGTTTTTGGTGTCTGTTAAAAATGTAACTGTACTGCCAGAGACACTGATTCCGGTTTGAGTAGGTCCATCTGAAAATGTGCCGTCTGTTCCGCCACCAAAATTGATGATCTTAGACGAGGTTCCGCCGGGTGCAACAGGAGCCTGTATTTTTCCACTTATGATATCCCAGCTTCCAGTACTATTGGCGCTGTCTATGAGTGACGATGAGGTCATATTGAGTGTGTAGGTGGCTGAATATGACGGAGATATGTTTAAGAAGTTTATAACTGAGAAAATGAAGAAAAATGAAAAGAAGGCCCTAACCAAACTGTCCAATTGAAAAGGTTGGTTCCCGCAGGCGTCTTCCAAAAAAGATAAGAAGACTCTGCAGTGAGTTGAAGACCTATCCAATCCTTTTCGAACTTGAAGAGTTTCCATTCTCCGTATACGGATCCTTTAATCCCTGCTTGGCCACTTGTGAAGAGTCCCGTGATCGGTGCTCTTAAACTGAGGCCAAATGCCATCATCTTATAGTTTCGCACAGCCGCGGCTGTTGGGCCAAGAGAGAATGCACCTTGAGGATCAACCACTTGTGAGTCTGTTTTTACCCAGCGAAAATCCCTCTCAGCAACGCCGCCGTAGCCGATTTTCCATTCACTAGAGATAGAGGAGGAAGAATTTGCCCACTTGAGAGCACTGAGTTCTGCATCATAAGCTATGACATCGGGTTGAAGGGTCGTGGGAGTAGAATCTGGTTTTTTAAACTTGGCTAAACCCAGTGCAAAATTAAAATTCCATTCTGTGTATAGATACGAAAGAGCAATTTTTTGCTGCCAGAATGGACTTTGAATAGAAACAGAGCTTAAATTGGTTTCGGAGCTATTTTGTTTTAGGTTTCCGATGCCTGTATCAATACGGATAGAAAAATCAGAATGTGATAATGAAGCAGGCTCTAAAATAGCTGTAGAAGACGTACGAGTTGTTTTTTTGTCTTGTTTAGGAAAGTCTCCAGCTAATACAGATTTTGGAATTTCAATGATTTGTGCATCTGAGTATCTTCCTGTCAGTCCGCTAGAGCTGACCGAAGCTACTCGGTAAAAAACCCTTCCTTTAGAGTTTTCCATACCCACTTGATATTCCCAGACATATTCAGGGATTAAAGTTTCAGTTTCAAATAGAACTGATTTAAAATTTCTTTGTTTTGAGATTTGAATTTTATATCGAGTAACGCCTTCAACTTGATCCCATTTAAGGTAGATTTGGTAGTAAGGTTTCTCATCCGCAATGGCAGATGGGATAAAATAATCAAGCCAGCTTTTCTCATTTTTTTTATTTTTTTTTGGATTAAGATCAAATTTTGGATTTTGTAACTGAGGAGGCGGCGGCAAGGCTTCTTTTGTTTTTGTTTGTGGATGGGTGATGCTAAATTTTTGAAATTCTGGTGAACCTTTGATTCTCCAAAAATAAGTCCCACTTTTTAATTTATCTAATGGGAGTGATTTTTCGTAAATCTGCTGCTTTCCTGAGAAGTGAATCTTTGTTTTTTGTTTTATTTTTTTGAAATCGGTATCTTGAGCGATTTCAATTTCCTGATCGAATGTTGCGAAGCTTGGATCGGAAATTTTCCACCTGAAGATGGTTTCATTTTCTACAGAGAGTGGGGGCTCTGTATTAGGAAATAAAAATAGAACTTTCTTTTCAGTTAAGATAGGGGTTTGATCAACATCGCTTGGTATTTCTACCCGAAAGCCTTCTTTGATTTGTAATAGACCTTTAGGGGTTTGCACTTCTAGGGCGCCTGCTTGGATTTCTATAGATGAAACAGTTTGCTTGCTGATAGTGACTTCGCTTTCTGGAGTGAGAACAGTAGAAAATGTATCAGTTTGTACAAGTAATAATGGCGTTGTTTCTTGGTCTTTCCTTAGAATTTCTGATCTTTTCTTTGGTTGAGTTTTTCTTAGGGTACCTTTGACCAAACGAATAACAATTTTTTTATAGTCTTGTGAGTCTGCAGGGTATTTTTCTAATTCAATGAGAGAATTTTCATCCATGGCGATTCCTGTGCCATCCAAGAATGCAATTTCAGCCTTAGAGTCAGCTAATGTAAGAACAGATTGCTTTCTGTAAAGTGTTTGATTGGGGTGAGTGTTCTCCCATACTAAACTTTCAAAATTTTGAACGTGCACAGAATTTGTACTGGAGATGAGTTCTGCAACTGGAGTGAGTGAAATTGAATTGGAATGAGTAAAATTGAAAGGGTGCGTAAAAACGGGGATGTCATAAATCAGAAAATACAGTTCTATCCCTAGGGCTAAAATAATTAACCCATTGAATAACCTCTGCTTTGCCCTATCCCAATTCCCCGTTATACTTGTATTCACAACCATTTCTCTCTTAAGATTCTATGATGCCAAAGGTAGAATTTCCAATTCGCTTGAAGTTACTTCTGCTGATCAGCGGTATGGTTCTATTTTCTATTGTTATATATCTCTTATTGGCAGTGCAGCTCTTTAGAGAAGATAAGGTTTCGCTTGTTTATGAGCTTAACTCCAGCAACGTCAAAACTTTGGCATTACAAGTAGAGTCATTTCTGCTTAAAACAGCGGATAAAGTGAAGCTTCTGACCCAAGGTCATCAAAATCCAGAATGGGTCAAAGCTGTATTTCAAGCTGAGCCCGACTTAATTGCGTACACACTTTATGATGCGAGTGGTGATGTAAAACGGTGGAAACCTGTGAGTCGGTTTAGAAATGGGGACTATCTTAAACTTTATAGTCTTCCCGAATCAGAAATTGATCGAATTCGTGAATATGTTCCCATTCCGTTTGAAAAAGTCCTAACCCAGAACCAATGGGCAACTAATGCAACACTTCGTAATGGTGCTCCTATTCTTACACTGGCTTTTGCCATTGAGGTGCTTGGGGCAAAAGATGCGAGAAAGAACTTAATTGCAGTTGTAGATTTGAGATTAGATAAAATTTTAGCTTTGCTTCAAGGACGTGGCATTGCAACTGTGTATGTTATAGATGGAGAAGGCAAAGTGGTTGCACATCCTGAGATTTCCAAGGTCATCTCCCGCGAATTGATGGCTGAAATTCCGATTGTGAATGAATCTATTTTTTCTCCAGTAGGCTTTCAGCTGAAGCCATTTTTGTGGAAAGGCGAAAAATGGCTCGGTTCTTATGCGCGAGTAGGCTTTGGTGGGCTTTCCGTTATTTCTCAGGTAAGAGAAGATCATGCCTTTTTGGCAGCGAAAAAATTTATTGGAAAATCAATTCTCTTCGGTCTTTTTATTTTTACGCTAGCATTATTTTTATCTAGAGAATTAGCGAAAAGTTTAACTAACCCTTTACAAAAACTTTTGGAAGCGACTGAAAAAATATCTCGTTGGGAGTTTACCGAGTCTGTACATGTTAAAACAAATGATGAAATTTCATATTTAGCTCGTTCTTTTAATGCAATGGCAATGGACCTTCAAACGCAGAGATCAGAACTAGAAGCGCAACAGTCTGAGCTTGAAAGAAAGGTAAAAGAACGAACTGCTGCACTAGAGGCACAGAAGAAACAATTAGCAGAGGTTCAAGATGCAATGTTGAAAAGTACAAGGCTGGCCTCTGTGGGGGAGTTAGCTGGGGCTACAGCTCATGAGGTTTTGAATCCTTTGAATAATATGAACATTCGTATTGATCGAATTCGAAATCAAATTTCTCAAGTCGAGATGACGGACTCAGAACTTTTAACTCAGATCATTCATGCTTGGAAGAAATCATACGAAGCGGGGGGGTTGGAGGCTTTGCAGAAGGAGTTTCAAAAAAAATCTGAAACGGAAACTGGTAAAAGTATGTTTGATGAAGATCTAACCAATCTTGAATCTATTTCATTAGATGTTCACAGGCGCTTGCTTGAAAGAAATAAAGACATGGATTTTCTTTCTGAACAGATGAGCCGGATTACTCGAATTTTGAATGGGATGCGGTCACTTTCTCGAGTGGGCGGGGAGCGTCGTCCAGTAGAAATTCATACTCCGCTCGAAGCAACGCTACTTTCACTTCACGATATTATTGAAAAAAGAAAAGTTAGCTTAGTGAAAGAGTTTGGACAGGAAGCAGGAGTTCAATACGTTGTTGAGGGAGATAAGGACGAGTTGGTGCAAGTGTTTTCTAATTTAATTCGTAACGCTCTTTATGCCATAAATGATGCAAAGCGAAGGGCTGGGGTCGTTAAAATCAGTACTGTAAAGAATAACTCAAGAATAGAGATTAGAATTGCAGACAATGGAACGGGTATTGAAAAAGAGAATATTCCCAGAGTTTTTGAGCCAGATTTTACTACTAAGTCAGTAGAGGAGGGGACGGGCTTGGGTTTAAGTATTAGCCGTCGTTTGGTTCGTGCTTTTGGAGGCGACATTGAAATTGAATCGACTGAGATAGGAAAGGGAACTACGTTTCTCATCTGGCTTCCTGCTGCTTCATGATAAACTAGTGCAAGGTCAGAGGGTAAATGAACACTATGTTTCAAGAGAACAGAACACTATTGATTGTGGATGACGAGCCAGAGACTCTAAAAGGGTATCAGGAGTTCTTAACGTCTAATACACAGCTGACTTCTGCTAGAAAAAGTTCTCGAACCCATGCTTCAGTTCAGGCTTCATCAGTAAAAAGTGACAAGAGTGACAAGAGTGACAAGGATGAGTACAAAATTTTACTAGCTTCCTCTGGAGAAGAGGCTTTAGACATATTTAAAAATGAACAGGCACAAGGTAAACGCATTGCTGCTGGTTTTTTTGATGTCAAACTTGAAGGGGGGATGGACGGATTAACAACTATTCAAAAAGTTAAGGAACTCGATCCAGACATTCACTGTGCCGTTGTCACCGCATATCACGATCGTACTGTAGATGAAATTAACCAACTTTTTGGTGAAGAGTTTAAGGATCATTGGGATTATCTCAATAAGCCCTTCACTCAAGGCGAAATTATTCAAAAAGCAAGACAGATGGTTTCTTCTTGGAATAGGCAAAGACAGGTAGAATTACTACATGCGCAGTTAGTACGTTCAGAAAGACTGGCAGGCATAGGTCAGGTCGCTCGAGGTATTGGTCATGAGTTCGGAAATATCTTGTTGAGAATTATTGGAAAAGCTGATCTTGCACTTATGGAGACCGATTTAGAAAAAGTGCAAAACCATTTGCAAGTTATATTGAAAGCAGCAGAAAGAGCAGGACTGATTGTCCACAATTTACAATCTTTTGCCAGAACGAGTCCTAAGCCTATTTTGAGTGATTTTAAAGCGCCGATAGAAGAAGCCTTAGTTCTTGTGAATCATGAGCTTACAAAAAACACAGTGCAGGTGGTGAAAGATTTTAAGCCTATTCCACCCTTAAACATTGATGTTGGAGCCATCGCGCAAGTTTTTTTGAATCTTATTATTAATGCTGTTCACGCGATGCCAAATGGTGGAACGATTCATATTACCCTGGATCAGCAACTCAGTAAGGACAAAAAGTCCGGAGTAGTAGCGAAAGTCGCCGATACAGGAAGTGGGATTGCTCCTGAAATTTTACCTAAGATTTTTGATTTTGCATTTAGTACCAAAGGAGACCGGGGGAGTGGTTTAGGGTTGTCGATTTCTAAAGAAATTATAGAGTCTCACGGAGGCCTGATTACAGTGCAAACACAATTAGGGAAGGGAACAGAGTTTTCTGTTTGGTTGCCTCTATGACGTCAGAAAAAACTGCTAAAGAACACCACTTCTTATTGGTAGATGACGATGTGGAAGTGAGAAAAGTTGTTCGTGAATATTTAGAGGCGCTTGGGTACCTGAAGATTTCCGAAGCGAATGACGGAACAGAGGCTTTGGCTTTAATAAAAAAGGATATATCTATAAATTTTATTATTTCTGACTGGGATATGCCTTTTATGAGTGGACTCAATCTTTTGCAACATATTCGTTCGAGTCCAACTAAAGCCAACATCCCTTTTCTGATGGTGACCAGCCCTGTGTCACACGAAGCAGAGAAAGTCATTTTAGCAGCTGAGAACCTTGTGGATACATATTTAATAAAACCCTTTAGGAGCCTAGCTCTTAAGCAGAAAATAGATCAGGCTTTAGCTAAGGTAGTGCATGGTCCGCAAAAAAGAGTGGTGGTTATAGACGATGATCCTGATGCAAGGGAAATGGTTTTAGAATATGTGCAAAAGATGGGGTTTCGTGAAGCGATAGGCTTAGTCAACGGAAAAGAAGGATTAGAATACTTGGGGCAGAACGCACAAGAAATCGGACTGATTATCTGTGATTGGGAAATGCCTGAAATGGGAGGGATCGAAGTTCTTAAGGCATGTAAAGCACACAAAACTTTAAGTGAAGTTCCATTTTTAATGATTACAAGTCAATCTTCAATTGAAAGAATGAAGGTTTTACAAGCTGCAAAAGCTAATGTGGATGATTATTTACTTAAACCGTTTTCTGTAGATCAAATTAAAAAACGAGTTGAAATTTTGATCGAAAAAAGTCGCACACGCAAAGAGGTTCACGATTTAACAGCTGCAGGGTTACAACATGCAGAACATGGTAGATATCAACCTGCTCAAGAAGCTTTTGAAGCTGCTCTAGCCTTGGACTCTACCTATGATGTTTGTCTTCGAGCTTATGGAGATTTGTTAATTAAAATTAAAGGCGTTGAAATAGCACTTCCATTTTATAAAAAAGCTATTGATGCGAATCCTACCAACCCTAGAGGGCACATCAAACTTGCGATGGCTTATGAGCAGGTTGGTTTACTAGACAAAGCGGTGTTGCTTTTGCAAGATGCGGTTAAGGAGATTAGTTTTAGTTCAGATTTACACTTTCATTTAGGACGTCTTTTTAATAAGAAAAAAATGTATGATTTAGCAAGGACAGAGTTTGAAAAAACTCTTGAATTGCAACTCGATCATACTGAGGCGCGACTGATGCTGGAAATGCTAAACGGGAAACGAGATTAATCATGAGTCGAGTTTTAGTAGTCGATGATGACAAGGAAGCAGTGCAGATTGTTACTGATTTTTTATCTCACGAGGGGCACACGGTTCAAACGGCTGTCGACACAGAAAATGCATTGCATCGGTTAAAAGCCTGGAAACCTCATTTGATTTTGTTGAATATTCAGCTTTCACATGCTCCTGGAGCGGATCTGATTAGTAAAATTCGCGCAGAAAGTTCTGAAGATTACATTTCAATTATTTTGATTTCCAATAATGAGGATATGGAAACAGTAACCCAAGGGCTGTCTTTGGGAGCAGACGATTATCTTGCAAAACCATTTAAATCACAGGAGCTGGCTGCTAGGACTCGTGCAATGCTGCGATTTAAGGAAACGCAAGATTCTTTGAGAAAAGCTTTGCACAGGATTGATGAAATATCGACAACTGATGAATTAACGGGTTTATTGAACATGCGCGCTCTTTATAGACGAGGGGATGATGAAATTTCTCGTTCGAAAAGGTTTAAAAAACCGATTTCAGCGCTGCTTATCAATATTGATCAGTTTTCGATGATTAATCAAAAACATGGGTTTGCGTTTGGTAGTTATGTGCTTCAAGAGGTAGCAAAAAAAATTAAAACTTGTTTGCGATCTATTGATTTGGCTGGAAGAATTGGTGCTGATGAGTTTTTAGTGATTTTAGTCGAATCAGATCTAGCTACTGCAGAGTTTATGGCTGAAAGAGTTAGAGATTCAATTACAGCACAGCCTTATATAAAAGATAAGAGCAGTGTTCAGTTACAGGTTTGCGTTGGCGTTGCAGGCCTTGGGCCTCAGCAGGCTGGAGAAGAAGGGATGGGGGGGGTGTATCATTCTGTGTCGGAAGCCCTTCGCTCGGCCAAGGCTAACGGTGCGAATAGAATAGAGATTTATTCTTTTGCTTAAATCCGCGTTAATTTCTATATAAAGGTAGAAGTATGGACACGCGGGAAATCAAAAAAAGACGAAGAGAATGGCTAGCTATTGCCTCATTGAGTATTCTTTTTTTGCTTCTGACTGTTGCAGAGTTTAGACTCACACGGCTTTCGACAACACTTCCTTTTGTAAATTCAATTTTCTTTTTTGGTATCCTTAATGTCAATATCATCCTGCTGATTGCAATCGTTTGGTTAGTTTTTAGAAATATTGGAAAACTATTTATCGAGCGAAGTAATAATATTTTAGGGTCGCGCTTAAAGACTAAGCTTGTAGCAGCATTTTTAGCGTTTTCTATTATCCCCACGCTTGTCTTGTTTGTGATTTCAGCGATGTACATTAATTCAAGTTTTGATAAGTGGTTTTCAATCAAAATTCAAAACACTTTACAAGCTTCGTTAGAAATTACAGAAACTTATTACAGAAATACGAGACAGTCGGCAATGCACTTTGCTGAGCATCTGAGTACTTCAATTGGAAGGAGAATGGGAAATCCTTCGAGAAAACATTGGCTTCAAGATTTTTTAAAATCTGAAAGAGAGCTTCTCGCTTTAGACGCGATCGAATTTTATTCGTCGCCATTTGAGGAAAGGGTGATCGCTCAAAGAAATATTCCTGGAGTGTTGTTAACAGTATCCATGTATCCGAGGTTGCCTTTAGATTTTTTGGATAAAAGTTTTGCGGGCGAATCTCTTTCAACAATTCAACATATTGGTTCTGGAGATTTAATCCGGTACATCTCCCCCGTTTTCAAAAAAAATAATAAAAAATCACAAGTTTTAGGTGTAGTTGTTGTGAGCTCTTACATTCCAGTTAGTCTAGTTAATAAAGTTGATGAAATAGCCAGTGTTTTTGATGATTACAAAGAGACCAACCCTCTTAAGTATCCGATGAAAACTACGTATTTTGTTATTTTAGTGATGATTACATTAGTGATTATTTTTGTTGCCATGTGGATTGGTTTACACATGGCTCAATCTTTGACAGATCCTGTTGAGCGATTAGTTTTCGCTGCGCAAGCTATTGGCGCAGGGAACTTAGATGTTTCAATTCAGGCTTTAGGTAATGACGAAATTTCTGTTTTGATCCGCTCTTTTAATAAAATGACTCAAGATCTTAAAGAAAACCGTGAACGTTTGACTAAAGCCGGTGCGGATTTAGAAGAGAGGCGTCTTCAGTTAGAGGCTGTTTTAACTCATGTAGGAACGGGTGTGATTGCGGTTGATAGTCATGGTGTGATGACCACTTTTAATCGTGCAGTTTCAAAATTATTAGAGCTTGAACCTCAGAAGGTTTTAGGGATGAATTATAAACAAGCGCTAGTAGATGAGGCCGCACCCCTTGCTGAAATTATCGAGCGTGCGTTTCAAGAGCCTTCGCATGGGCAATGGAATCATCGAAGCGAAGAAGGTGTGCAGATGCTTGCTGCTGTTGCTACACCTCTTTCTGATGGCGGCCAAAATTGGGGGGTGGTGACCGTTATCGATGACATGAGTCATATCGTTAAGGCTCAGCGTGAGGTAGCGTGGAGGGAAGTAGCCCGACGTATTGCTCACGAAATTAAGAATCCTTTAACACCGATTAAGTTATCGGCTCAACGTTTGCAGAGAAGATTTTTAGATTTTCGTGGGAAAGATAGCGCCTTGCTGAAAGAGTGTACGGATACAATTATCAAACATTCAGACGAGTTAAAGGAAATGGTAAATGAATTTTCAAATTTTGCACGCTTCCCAGAGGTTTCTCCTAGTGCGAACGATTTAAACGAAGCCTTGGGTGAAGTAGTTTCTTTATTTATGCAGGCGCATCCGGAAATTCAGTTTGAGGTTTTATTTGAAAGTAGAGTTCCTGTTTTTGAGTTTGATCGAGACCAGATTAAACGCGTTCTTATGAATCTATTAAGCAACGCTATTGCAGCATTAAAATCATTGCCTACTGAACAAACAAAGAAAAGAATCCCTAAGATCACAGTCGCTACTCACTATAATGAACAACTTCAGATTGCGGTGTTGGAGGTGGTAGACAATGGACCCGGTATGACAAAGGAAGTGGAAAGTCGAGTTTTTGAACCCTACTTTTCTACTCGTACAGAAGGGACTGGGCTGGGGCTCGCTATTGTGAAACGTATTGTAAATGATCATGACGGTTTCATTCGAGTTTATTCTACACCTGATCATGGAACTAAGTTTTTGATTGAACTTCCGACCTCTGTGCGTCATGTTCAAGAGCAAGGGAAGGTTAGGTTTCAAGGTCAGGAGTTATGATGCGTTCTGTGCTTATTATTGATGATGAAGAATCCATTCGCCATTCGTTAACAGGAGCTTTAAAAGACGAAGGTTTTAAGACTTACATTGCTCGCACTGGCAAGGAAGGCTTAGAAGTTGTTCGAGCAGAAAGACCTGACATTGTTTTATTGGATATTTGGATGCCTGAGATGGATGGGGTCGAAGTTTTAAAGAGGATTAAGGCAGACTATCCTGACCAAGCTGTTGTGATGATGTCAGGTCATGGAACCATTGAGACAGCAGTAAAAGCCACTAAGCTGGGTGCATTTGATTTTATAGAAAAGCCTCTCTCTTTGGAAAAGCTACTCGTGATTTTACAAAATGCTTTTAGTGTTCAAGATTTGGCACGGGAAAATCAAGCTCTACGTAAGCAAATTAGAAAGCATCATATGTTGGTGGGGGAAAGCGCTGCAATGAAGCAGATTAAAGCTTTGTTGAAACAGGTCGCTCCTACAACGGGTTCAGTATTAATTACGGGTGAGAACGGAACGGGAAAAGAATTGGTTGCTCATAGTATTCACGCGATGTCGAATCGATTTAATAGGCCCTTTGTTGAAGTCAATTGCGCCGCTATCCCTGAAGAATTAATCGAGAGTGAACTTTTTGGACATGAGAAAGGGGCATTTACTGGAGCGCTTCAGCTTAAGAGAGGAAAGTTTGACTTAGCAAATGGTGGAACATTGTTTTTAGATGAAATTGGAGACATGTCTCTTAAAACTCAAGCTAAAATTTTGAGAATTTTACAAGAGCAGAAGTTTGAACGGGTGGGCGGTACCGAAACGATTCCTGTTGATGTGAGAATTGTTGCAGCTACCAATAAAGATCTTCGGACAGAAATTCAAAAAAATATGTTCCGCGAAGATTTATACTACCGACTCAACGTGATTCGATTCACAGTTCCTCCTTTAAGAGAGAGAAAAGAAGATACACAGCAATTGGCAGAGCATTTTTTAAAAGAATTTGCAGTCGTTCATGGAAAAGAGTTCCGTAAGCTAACTCCAGAGGCATTAAATGTTTTACTAAGTTACTCTTGGCCTGGAAATGTGCGTGAGTTAAAAAATTTAATTGAGAGAATTGTGATCCTGACTGATGAGTTAGAAAATGGTAAACCGATTTCTGCGGCGCATATCTTGAGTCATTTGCAAGATGAAGTAGATGGGATGTCATTAAATCGTGCTATAGAGCAGAGTGTTCATGCTAACGCGGCAATTGCTGCAACTGCCAAAAATTTAAGAGATGCAAGGCAAGAATTTGAAAAAGAATTTATTGTTAAAACTTTGAAAGAATATGAGTGGAATATTTCAAAAACTGCACAAGTTTTAGGAGTGGAAAGAAGTCACCTCCATCGTAAAATTAAGTCTTATGGTATTGATGCAAAGGAAGTCTGAAAATGGCAGAAAAAGTTACACCCAGGTCTAAAGATTTTTCAGAATGGTATCAAGATATAGTTCTTCAAGCTAAGTTAGCGGATTACAGCCCAGTTCGAGGGTGCATGGTGATTCGTCCTAATGGCTATTCTATTTGGGAGTTGATCCAAAAAGAGCTAGACCAAAGAATCAAAAATACAGGTACCAAAAACGCATATTTTCCAGTTTTTATTCCTGAGAGTTTTCTAAAGAAAGAAGCTGAACATGTAGAAGGGTTCGCTCCCCAGTGTGCTGTAGTGACATATGCAGGGGGTAAGGAATTAGAGGAAAAATTAGTGATCCGACCCACATCAGAGACCATTATTAACAATATGTTTGCAAAGTGGATCCAATCTTATCGTGATCTGCCAATGAAAGTGAACCAGTGGGCTAATGTAGTTCGATGGGAAATGAGAACTCGATTATTTTTAAGAACCACAGAGTTTTTGTGGCAGGAAGGGCATACCTGTCATGCTACTCCGGAAGAGGCAGAAGAGGAGACTAGGAAAATTCTAAAAATGTATGCGTCCTTCGCAGAAGAAGTGATGGCTATGCCAGTTCTTATGGGCATTAAAAGCCCCAGCGAGAAATTTGCAGGTGCGTTGAGAACTTACTCTATTGAAGCGATGATGCAAGATAAGAAGGCTTTGCAGGCAGGGACGTCTCATAATCTCTCAACTAATTTTGCTCAGGCCTTTAATACTGTTTTTTTGGATAAGGATAGTAAGCAGAAACATGTTCATCAAACTAGCTGGGGGGTATCTACACGTTTAATTGGTGGGCTGATTATGACCCACTCGGACGATAAAGGGTTAATATTACCGCCACGGCTTGCTTCGACACATGTTGTGATTGTGCCTATTTTAAATAATTCTGAAGCAAAGCCTAAGGTTCTGAGTCTATGCACCGACCTAGCTCATCAAATTTCTAAAGAAGGAGAAGCTCAGAAGCTTCCTTATCGTGTGAGTATTCTTGTGGATGATGACGAGGCAAAGCAGTTTGGGTGGAAGTTACATGAACATGAGCTTTTAGGAGTTCCAGTTCGAATAGAGGTTGGTCCTAAAGATATAGAAAAAAATCAAGCAGTGGTAGTTAGAAGAGATTTGGAGAAAAAAGAGTTTATTCCGCTCCAAAATGTTCCATCAAAAGTTGTAGAAATGCTTGCTCTCATGCAAACCGAGCTATTAGCAAAAGCAAAAAAATTCAGAGATGATAATACATTTAAAGTTTCAACCTATGAGGAATTCAAAAAGCAAATAGATGATCAAGGTGGGTTTTATGTAACCTCGTGGTGTCAAGACGCAGCCTGTGAAGAAAAAGTCAAAGAAGAGACTAAGGCTACGATTAGAGGGTTACTGATGAATGAATCATTCGAGCCTATCAAGGACTCTGCTAAATGCATGGTTTGCAATCAGTCTAAAGACAATGTTCGTGTGATTTTTGCTAGAAGTTATTGAGAGAAGTTAAATGAACCGTCACTCTACAGAACTCATTATTGCGTTAGATTTTCCTAGGGCAGATATGGCGATGGAGTTAGTGAAGACATTGGATGTCTATCCGTTAATTTACAAAGTGGGCTTGGAGCTTTTTACGGTAGCAGGTCCTGAATTCGTTCGGAACTTAGTAAAACAAAAAAAGCGTGTCTTTCTTGACCTTAAGTTTCATGACATTCCTAACACAGTAGCTAAAGCAGCGAGACAAGCTGCGTTCTTGCATGTTGATTTTTTTACAATGCACTTAACTGGTGGAGCAGCCATGCTGAAGGCAGTTGCTGAGGAATTAAAGGATATCCCTTCACTCAAGCCAAAAATGTTAGGAGTTTCTGTTTTGACGTCATTTGACGATATGAAGTGGTCTGAGGTGACGCGTGCAATTTCGCTTCATGCTTCTCAAGTATCGGACTCTGTCGATCGTCTCGTTGACCATTATGCCACTTCAGGAATAGACGGCGTAGTCTGTTCAGCAGTGGAATTAGAGATGATCAAGAAAAAGCATCCAAAGTTATACACAGTGGTTCCAGGTATTCGTCCAGCAGGTGTGCAGCTCCATGATCAAGCTCGCGTGGTGACACCAGGAGAAGCAAGAAATCTAGGCGCAGATGCGATTGTAGTGGGTCGCCCGATCACAGAATCTCCAGCTCCAGGATTAGTTGTCGAGTCAATATTGAAAGAGTTGGTTTAATTTTCATGTCAGTGACGTTAAAAAATCCTCACAGTATTTTAGCTGTTTTAGAAACTCGTCCAAAAGATATTCTTCAGCTGAATTTGCCGGCACATTCTTCCGACGGAATTTGGGCTCAAGTCGAACAAAAAGCAAAAGCTCAGGGAATTCGCTCTAGTGGAGGGGCGAAGGGAGGGCGAGCAGGAACGTCGGAGGCCCTAGTAAAAGAAAGAGAGCCATTAGTTTTAGAAGAGCTTTTTCAAAAAAATCAAAATGGACTGTGGTTAGCTTTAGATTGCCTGCAAGATCCACAAAACTTAGGCGCAATTTTTCGTACAGCTGCTTTTTTTGGAATTAAAGGAATTGTTCTTACACAGGAGCGCTCTGTTTCAGTTTCTTCTACTGTCTATGATGTGGCTTCGGGGGGGGTGGAGTATGTTCCTTTTACGTTACAAACGAATCTTCAGAGAGCGTTTGAGTATGCAAAAGAACAAGGATTATGGATTCTTGGAACTTCAGAGCATGCAAAGACTAATTGGAGTGAGATTAAGAATGACCGCCCCTGGTTATTGGTTTTAGGGAATGAAGAAAAAGGGATGCGTCGATTGACTGAAGAACGTTGCGATCTGGTTTGTAAGATTCCCGCGTCTGGTGCTGTGACTTCTCTGAATGTTGCTACGGCAGCTGGAATCTTTATATCGCGGTTAACTTCTTAATTCTGTCCTGTCTGATCGGCCAAAGGATGCTATTTTCTTCTTTAAAAATAATAAACTCGCCTGCTTTGATTGTAAAGGTATCCACTATTTTTCCTTTACCTTGTTGAATTTTCCCTTTGGAGTTTTCGAATTCAATGATGAGCGTTGTTTTTTTTACAGACCAAGACTCCAAGTGATCATGATATTCGCAGTCGATTGGGTTGTAGGCTTCTTTGACAAAAAGTGAGGTCAGAGCTGAGGAGAGTTTAAGAGATGCTTTTTCATGTTTGAGTGAATGGTTTTTTTGTGTTTCAGAATTTTGGATATGTTCTTTATTAGAAACCCGTTGAAGTTCTTGTATCTCTTTTTCAACCTCATGGGTTTTCATCCATTCTTGCACCAGGTGATGATCTGCTTCAGGGTGAAACTGAAACCCATAAGTACTTTGCCCTATTTTATAAGCTTGTCTTTCACAGGCTTTCGATTTTCCAAGCAGTAAAGCAGCATGAGGAAGATGGAAGGTATCTGAATGCCAATGGTACACTGTGGGTTCGTGCCCCGCTGATCCTAGTATAGGGTCGTTTTTTCCTTCTTCAGTGAGTTCAATCGGAAACCATCCAACTTCAGGAGAGTGATTTTTTTCTACCTTTGCACCCATTGCTTTAGCAATCAGTTGGCCTCCTAAACAAATGCCTACAGTTGGAAGTTCATTTTCAATCGCTTTTTTTAATAAAACACACTCGGGTTTAATCCAAGGATGGAGCTCTTCATCATTGGCCCCCATGGGGCCTCCTAATGAGATGATTCCACAAATTTCTGACAACTCAGGATAAGAGTCTCCTTGAAAAGGTGCAATCAAACGAGTCCTTACACCTTGAGCTTCTAAAGCGCGAAGAAAGGTTGCAGGATTTTCGTGAGAAGCGTGTTGCGTGATTAAAACAGGCTTCTTCTTGATAGATTTCCCGATCTCTTCTTAGTTAAAGAAGTAAATCACGCTTGCGCCGAGCGCTGGAGATAATGGCGCCATAGCAAAATTGGTGGAATTGTTTATAATCTGGAGTGAGACACCTCCATCGAGGTTGACCTGGATACGGGGTGCTCCAGGGACGCCAAAATGAAATCCGGCGATTCCTGCAATGTCGACACCAAAGTTGGCTCCAGTACCCAAATTAATGCTTCCAAATCCGAATCCACCACCCAAATGAAGTCCTCCACCTTGCCCTTCAAGCACGGTGTGTTTGTAAAGTCCGCCGACAGCAATGCTAAAGGGGGCTGTTGTTGGGATGGTAAAAAAGACTTGAACGGAGCCTTTTGGGCCGACTTCGAAAAATCCAGTAAGCGATGAAAAACCAAATGTCACCACCTGGCCAGTAGAAAAGCCGATACCGTCACGGTTAGTGTTCATGAAACTCCCGCTTGAGTATGAGGAAGTAGAGGGGGCCGCGCCTTGGGAGTATTCCATGCGATCGGTTTTGACCCGTGCCTTGGTTCCAGCGGTAGCTGTTTGTGTTGTTAAAAAGCTGAATGATAAAAGCCCGATAAGAATTATGTTTAGTTTTTTCATAGTGGGTTTAATTTCATATCAAACAAACGGATTGTCAACTTCAAAAGCAGTGTAATGTCATTGACTTTTGCTTCAAACGGTGGAATTTTCCAGTTCGTTATTCTTGTGAGCTGGAGTAGCTCAGTTGGTAGAGCAGCGGTTTTGTAAACCGCAGGTCGTGGGTTCAAGTCCCTTCTCCAGCTCCATAAGAATATTTCAATGTCTGAGTGGAGAGATACCCAAGCGGCCAAAGGGACCAGACTGTAAATCTGGCGGCATGCGCCTTCGAAGGTTCGATTCCTTCTCTCTCCACCATTTTTTATAGAGTTAAGGCTGACTTCTTTCGAAAATTTGATCAGCAAGTTCTTCTTCTTTTCCATATTCATACATTGAGATGACTATGTAGAGGTTTTTGTTTGAATCAAGTGAGAGCTTAAATTTCAAAACTTGCAAATGTGGGGGATTGGATGGTTGTTCTCGATCTGCAACGTAATATGCATGTTTAATGAGAAGTTGGTTTTCATAGAATTTATAAGTTACTTTTTGATCGGGACTCATTTTATAAACAGGGAATAAATAATTTTGCGTATACGCGACTTGCCCATCAGTAATGACTTCATTTGTTGGGTCTTCTTTTGAAGTAGAAACAATTAAAGATTGGCAGCGGTTCTGTTGAAGATCGATGATCCGTCCTTTTATTCCGACTCTTTTATAATACCCTGTAAAGTCTGTGCAGGACTGAGCGGGAGAGATAGAAGCAAAAATAATCGATGTGCATAGCAATAGAGAGTAAGTTTTTATATTCATATTGATGAGATCGTAATGATCCGTGGGCGAGTTGTCTAGGAATGCAATATCATGTAGAAGATTCGCTTGAGCAATCGACAAAAGCGTATTATTCAGATCATTCTACATAACCTCAAAAAAGGTGTATGAGAGATTTTTGGAAGAAAATCTATAGATGTCAGCCACTTAGGCTGATTTTAGGGGTGCGGGTGTAGCTCAGATGGCTAGAGCATCAGCCTTCCAAGCTGAGGGTCGAGGGTTCGAGCCCCTTCGCCCGCTCCATGTTCTTAGTAGATACAACTGTAACTATTATTAACGACCCTAAATTCTTTAGTTTTTCTCTTCAAAAGTTGTGGTAATGAACGCTCTTGTAGCTCAGATGGCCAGAGCACTCCCTTGGTAAGGGAGAGGTCACGGGTTCGAATCCCGTCAAGAGCTCCATTTTCGTAAAAACTAGTGTAGCGCGCTCTTAAAAAGGCGAGGAGAGAGGATAGAAAGGTAACTATGTCTAAAGAGAAATTTGAACGTACAAAGCCCCATGTGAACATCGGAACCATCGGTCACGTCGACCATGGTAAAACAACATTGACAGCAGCAATTACGACCGTTTTGTCAAAGAAGGGTCTTGCACAAGCACGAGCTTACGATCAGATCGATAATGCTCCTGAAGAAAAAGAGCGTGGTATTACTATCAACACCACACACGTCGAATATCAAACTGACAAGCGTCACTATGCACACGTCGACTGTCCTGGACACGCGGATTATGTGAAAAACATGATCACAGGCGCAGCGCAAATGGACGGCGCAATTCTCGTAGTGTCTGCAGCAGACGGCCCTATGCCTCAAACACGAGAACACATTCTTCTTGCTCGTCAAGTTGGTGTGCCTGCCATCGTTGTATTTATGAATAAATGCGACATGGTTGATGACAAAGAATTGCTCGACTTAGTTGAGATGGAAGTTCGCGAACTTCTTACTTCATATAAATTCCCTGGAGACAAGATCCCAATCGTTCGTGGATCTGCACTCAAGGCAATGGAAGGTGATGCAAGCGATCTCGGTGAAGGCGCTATCATGAAGTTGATGGCTGCTGTAGATGAATATGTTCCACAACCTAAGCGTGAAAAAGATAAGCCATTCTTGATGCCTGTTGAAGACGTGTTCTCGATTTCTGGTCGCGGAACAGTCGTTACAGGAAGAGTAGAGCGTGGCGTGATTAAGGTCGGTGAAGAAGTTGAAATCATCGGTCTACGCCCAACGACTAAGACCGTTGTGACTGGAGTGGAAATGTTCCGTAAACTTCTGGATCAAGGTGAAGCAGGTGACAACATCGGCGCGCTCTTGAGAGGAACGAAAAAGGAAGAAGTGGAGCGTGGACAGGTATTGGCAGCTCCTGGTTCAATTACCCCACATAAAAAATTCAAAGGCCAAGCTTACATTTTAACCAAAGAAGAAGGTGGACGTCATACCCCGTTTTTCAATGGATATCGCCCACAGTTTTACTTCCGCACAACGGACGTAACGGGTGTGGTGCAGTTGCCTAAAAATGTAGAAATGGTCATGCCTGGTGACAACGTTGCGATGGAAGTTGAATTGATTACTCCTATCGCAATGGAAAAAGAACTGCGTTTCGCAATCCGCGAGGGTGGACGAACAGTCGGCGCAGGCGTTGTTGCAGAAATTATTGAGTAGTATTTATGAGAGTAACGGTGAGTTTAGATTGTACTGAGTGTAAGAGAAAAAATTACACTACAAGCAAGAATAAACAAAAAACAACGGATAAACTCGAGTTCAAGAAGTTCTGTAAATTTTGTCGAAAACACACGGCACACCGTGAAGGCAAATAAGGCAGGTCTTGTTCGGAGGGCAGTAGCTCCAATGGTAGAGCAGCGGATTCCAAATCCGCGGGTTGGGGGTTCGAGTCCTCTCTGCCCTGCCAGGTTTAGGTAGTTATGGAAAATCAGTTTCAAAAATGGGTCAATCTCAGTTACCTCGCTGTGGCTTTTTTGGTGGGGTACTTGGTTTTTTCATTATCACTCAATTTGAGTGCAACTTTTGAATTAGAAACCAAATATCGGCATATTGATCTAGCAGTAAGAGGGCTTTCGTTAGTAGTCGGACTTATTGCATTTTTGATTCTTTATTTTAATAGAACTGCCAATCAGTTCATGAATGAAGTCATGCTTGAGGTTTCAAGAGTGACTTGGCCCACCCAGAATGATACGAGCAAAGCCACCTTTGTCGTAGTTATTATGGTGATTATAACAGGTATGGTTTTAGGTGCCTTGGATCAGCTTTGGACAAAGTTGATCCAGTGGGCTTTGTAAGGCTGAAAGAGAGAGGTTATGTCTCAAGCTACTCAAACAAATTCTGATGAAATGGCATGGTATGTTGTTCATACCTATTCAGGATATGAACATAAGGCCAAAACAGCACTAGAAGAACGAATCAAAACAGCTAAAAAGGTTAAGTATTTTGGTGAGATTATTGTTCCTGAAGAGAATGTGGTTGAGCTAGTTAAGGGGCAGAAGAAAACAACAAAAAGAAGATTTTTCCCAGGCTATATTTTGGTTAAAATGGTCTTAACAGACGAAACTTGGCATATTGTAAAAAACACGCCTAAAATCACGGGCTTTGTAGGCGACAAAATTCGTCCAGTACCAGTTCCTGAGTCTGATGTTCAGAAGATGACCAATCGAATTGCTGAGGGCCAAGTAAAACCAAGGCCTAGGATTTCTTTTAGTGAAGGTGAAAACGTTCGTGTGATTGATGGTCCATTTGCAAATTTCAATGGCACAGTTGAGGATGTCAATCCAGATAAAGGTAAGGTGAAGGTTTTGGTCAGTATCTTCGGCCGTTCAACCCCTGTTGAATTAGATTTTATTCAGGTTGAAAAAGTTTAATGGAATGTGTTAAAAGCTCGTCTTTATGGCAAAAAAAGTAGTCGGTCAAATTAAGCTCCAGATTCCTGGTGGACAGGCCAACCCTGCACCTCCAGTAGGTCCTGCATTGGGACAACGTGGTGTTAACATCATGGAATTCTGCAAAGCATTCAATGCAAAAACTCAAGATCAAAAAGGAATGGTCATTCCTGTAATTATCACAGTATATTCTGATCGTTCTTTTACATTTATTACAAAAACTCCTCCCGCTTCAATCTTGCTATTTAAAGCAGCAAAAATTGAAAAAGGATCAGGGGAGCCAAATAAAAATAAAGTTGGAAAAGTTACCAAAAAGCAACTCGAAGAGATTGCGAAAATTAAAATGCCGGACCTAAACGCAGGTTCAATTGAAGCAGCGATGAGAACCATTGCTGGAACTGCGAGAAGTGCTGGTATTACGGTAGTCGATTAATCATTTAAAAAAGTGGGAGCAGATCCTGATTTCAGGAGAAGCGTTTGAACCACGGAGGTAAAAAATGGCAGCAGAAGAAAAACCAAAACGCGTCGGAACTCACGGAAAAAAATACTCAACTGCATTTAAAAAAATCCAGTTAGGAAAACGTTATAAGGTTGAAGAGGCCTTTACTCTTCTTCCAGAAGTAGCTTTTGCAAAATTTGATGAGACTGTAGGTGTTTCATTTACTTTAGGTGTTGATCCTAAGCATTCAGAGCAGATGGTAAGAGGTGCAGTGGTGCTTCCAAACGGCGTAGGCAAATCTGTGCGCTTAGTTGTTTTAGCTAAAGGTGACAAAGCAAAAGAGGCCCAAGCTGCAGGTGCTGATCATGTGGGCGCAGAAGACATCATTGAAAAAATTGCTGGTGGTTGGTTTGAGTTCGATAAGATGATTGCTACTCCAGACATGATGGTTGCTGTTTCTAAAATTGGTAAAGTTTTAGGTCCGAAAGGTTTGATGCCTAACCCAAAACTAGGGACAGTGACATTTGAAGTAGCTAAAGCGGTAAAAGAGCAGAAGCTAGGTAAAGTTGAGTATAAAACAGACAAAGCAGGAATTGTTCATGTTGTGATTGGAAAAAAATCTTTTGGTCCTCAAAAATTAAAAGAAAACTTCCTTATGATTATGGGTGCAATTGTGAAAGCTAAGCCGCCCACAAGCAAAGGAGTTTATTTAAAGAACATTACCTTATCTACAACCATGAGTCCTGGAATTGGTTTAGATCCAATGGATGCAACAGCAGCAACCGGTGTTGCGTAAGGTAAGGAGAGCAAAATGAATAAAGTAGAAAAATCAGAACTTGCTAAAGAATTAAAAGATAAATTTTCAAAAGCTAAAGTTGCAGTTTTTGCAGACTACAAAGGTGTAACAGCTACTCAAGCGGATGAACTCAGAAGAAGTTTACGCGCACAAAATACCGAAGTTAAAGTTTTGAAGAATAATATTGCACGCTTGGTCGCTAAAGACGGCTCATTGGGAGAAGATGCGAAAACAGTGATGGATAGTCTCGTGGGTCCTACTCTTGTGAGTTTTGGTTACGGAGATCCTGCAGCAGCTGCAAAGATTATTCATAAATTTTCTAAAGACAACGAAGCATTTAAAATTAAGGACAGTCTTTTAGGTAAAACTAAAATGAGCGCTGCTTCTGTTGAGGAGCTTGCTTCACTTCCAGCTAAGGAAGTTCTGTTGGCGAAAATGTTGGGTACAATGAATGCTCCTGTAACAAATTTTGTGGGTGTACTTGCTGCTGTGCCGAGAGGTCTGGTCACGGTGCTTGCAGCAATAGAAAAGAAAAAGGCCAATCCTCAAGCGTGATGAACTTGAGGTAGTCGGTTTCGGCCAGCTGCCATGAGGGTAGCTGGAATTGATTCCTTTCTCTGAGTCCATGAGGTCAAAGAGAAAATAGAATGAGGTAAGAGAATGTCGACAGCAATTACAAAAGAAAACGTCATACAATTTATTGAGAACATGTCAGTTCTTGAACTTTCTCAGCTTGTAAAAGAGCTTGAGTCAAAGTTTGGTGTTTCCGCAGCAGCTCCAATGGCCGTTGCAGCTATGCCAGGCGCAGCAGCAGGTCCTGCAGCTGAAGCTAAGACTGAGTTTACAGTAGTTCTCTCAGCTTCTGGTGATAAGAAGATCGAAGTGATTAAAGAAGTTCGTGCAATCACAGGTCTTGGATTAAAAGAAGCGAAAGACCTTGTTGAAGGCGCGCCTAAAACATTGAAAGAAGGCGTGAGCAAACAAGACGCTGACGAAATGAAGAAAAAGTTAGAAGCGGTAGGAGCGAAGGTCGATACTAAGTGATCGGACCTTGGTTTTTTCCCTCTTTGAAGTGTTTTGCTCAAAAAAGGCACTCTGTTCTTGCTTAACGTAAGTTTTAGCATGGATCAGGGTGCAAAGTATTTTTCTATTTTCTAAGGAGAACTCATGGCTTCCCTTTTTGCTGAGAATCGTCGAATTCGGAAGGACTTCTCAAAAGTTGCTTCACCTGTAGAAATTCCTAATCTAATTGATCTGCAGAGGAAATCTTACGAAAAATTTCTTCAAGCAGATGTAGCTCCTAATAAGCGGGAGAATTCTGGACTTCAGGGTGTTTTTAAGTCGGTATTTCCTATCGAGGATTTTAACCGTACAGCATCTTTAGAGTTTGAAAGTTACGCCTTAGAAAAACCTAAATACGATGTTTTAGAGTGCCGTCAAAGAGGGATGACTTTTGCAGCGCCACTCAAAATCACAGTTCGCCTTGTGGTTTACGATGTGGATGAGGAAGCAGGAACTCGCAATATTCGAGACATTAAAGAACAAGAAGTTTACATGGGTGAAATTCCGCTGATGACTGAAGCGGGTTCGTTCATTATTAATGGTACTGAGCGAGTAATTGTGAGTCAGCTTCATCGTTCGCCTGGGGTTATCTTTGATCATGATCAAGGAAAGAGTCATTCGAGCGGTAAGATTTTGTATTCAGCTCGTATTATTCCTCATCGCGGATCCTGGTTAGATTTTGAATTCGATCATAAAGACATTCTTTATGCTAGAATTGATAGAAAGAGAAAACTTCCTGCTACTATTATTTTACGTGCAATGGGCATGTCTAATCTTGAGATTCTCAATTTCTTTTATAAGACAGAGAGAATTACTTTTGAAAAAGATGGCAAATATTCCAAGTTTGTTGATTTAGAAATTCTTTCAGGTCAAAGAGCAGAAGAAGATATCACGGATCCTAAATCGGGTGATGTGATCGTTAAGAAGAACAGAAAATTCACCAAGGCTGTTATCAAGAAAATTCAAGATGCAGGTATTAAAAAACTCGAAATCCCAATGGAGGCCATTGTGGATCGAGTTTCTGCGGAAGACATTGTAGATGAAAAAACAGGTGAAGTGCTGTTGGAGTGTAACCAAGAGCTTTCAAGCGATAAAGTTGAAGAACTTAAAGCGAAAGGGATTAAAGAAGTAAAAGTTATCTATACTGATAACCTGACTTACGGTCCTTTTGTTCGAGAAACACTTTCCATGGATAAAATATCTAATCCGGAAGAAGCGTTGATTGAAATTTACAAAAGAATGCGTCCAGGCGATCCTCCAACTATTGAGGCATCTCGGCAGCTTTTTGAAAATCTGTTTTTCAATCCAGACCGCTATGATCTTTCTCGCGTAGGTCGATTGAAGTTGAACTACAAGTTTCCGGAAAACAATATTACTGCCGAACTCACTATCTTAACAAAGCAAGATATCCTTTCGACGCTATATTATTTGTGTGAGTTAAACAATGGCCGTGGGACAATTGATGATATCGATCATTTAGGGAATCGCCGCGTACGCGCAGTGGGCGAATTGATTGAAAATCAGTATCGCATTGGTCTTGTTCGTATGGAGAGAGCGATTAAAGAGCGCATGAGCATTCAGGAAATTGAAACACTGATGCCTCATGATTTAATCAATCAAAAACCTGTTTCAGCAGTTGTGAAAGAGTTTTTTGGATCTAGTCAGTTATCTCAATTTATGGATCAAACCAATCCTCTGTCTGAAGTCACCCATAAAAGAAGGCTTTCAGCACTGGGGCCAGGCGGATTGACTCGAGAACGAGCAGGGTTTGAAGTGCGAGACGTTCATAATACACACTATGGACGTATTTGTCCGATTGAGACGCCTGAAGGTCCAAACATCGGGCTAATCGCTAGTTTATCTACTTATGCGCGCGTGAATGAGTTCGGGTTTATCGAAACTCCTTATCGCGTAGTTCAGAATAGAAAACTTTCTGAAGAAATTAAATTTTTCACAGCTACTGAAGAAGAAAATAGAATTATTGCTCAGGTGGCTCCAGACGCTCTAAAAACCGGAAAACTTGCCGGAGATCTTTCGTCTGCTCGTCGTAAAGGGGACTTTGCGATGGTCAACTCGGATGACGTAGAGTTGATGGATGTTTCACCGAATCAGTTGGTTTCCATCGCAGCTTCATTGATTCCATTCCTCGAGCACGATGATGCGAACAGAGCTTTGATGGGTTCAAACATGCAACGCCAAGCTGTACCTCTTATTCGTTCACGCGCCCCTCTTGTGGGCACGGGGATTGAAAAGGTCGTGGCTCGCGATTCAGGCCAAATTGTTGTCACTCGCCATGATGGAGAAGTGATCATGGTAGATGGTACAAAGATTGTTGTTCGCAGAACAGGCGCTCGATCAGATGATGGCGGTTCGGATGTCGATATTTATAATTTGACTAAATATCAACGTTCCAATCAGAACACATGCGTGAATCAACGCCCTATCGTTCATGTTGGCGACAAGGTAAAAGCAGGCGATGTTTTAGCTGACGGTCCAGCCACAGATGTGGGTGAACTTGCATTAGGGCAGAACGTGCTAGTCGCATTTATGCCTTGGGGTGGTTATAACTTCGAAGACTCCATTTTGATTTCTGAGCGGTTGATTAAGGAAGATACCTTTACATCCATTCATATTGAAGAGTTTGAGTGTGTTGCGCGCGATACAAAATTAGGAAAAGAAGAAATTACTCGCGATATTCCAAATGTTGGAGAGGAAGCTCTTAAAGACTTGGATACAAGTGGTATTATTCGTATCGGTGCAGAAGTGAAACCTGGGGATATCCTCGTGGGTAAAGTTACACCAAAAGGCGAAACTCAGCTTTCACCTGAAGAGAAACTTTTGCGCGCAATTTTCGGTGAAAAAGCAGGAGATGTTAGAGACACTTCTTTGCGTGTTCCATCTGGAGTGCACGGGATTGTGATTAATGCACAAGTCTTTGCCAGAGAGGGAACTGAGCCAGATGATCGTTCTAAGTCCATTTTAGAAGATCATGTGGCAAAAATCAGACGTGACGAAAAAATTGAAATTGATGCGATTAGACAGTCTGCGTTAAATAAAATCGTTAGGATTTTAGACGGAGCAACTACTACAGGAAAGCTTCTCTCAGAAGATGGTTCAAATGAACTTTTGAAGAAGGGGCAGAAGCTTGATTCAGACACGCTTGCAACAATCCCATTTGATCTCATTGGGTTTATTCCCGTGAAAGATGAGTTAGAGCAAGATGTGACAGCTATCATGAAGACTGCAAAAGAAAAGGTTGATGCAGTCAAATACGTCTTTAAAGAAAAGACAGATAAGTTGAAACGCGGCGATGAGTTAGCCCCTGGTGTGATCAAAATGGTCAAAGTCCAGATTGCTATCAAGAGAAAACTCCAAGTAGGGGACAAGATGGCTGGACGACATGGTAATAAGGGTGTCATCAGTCGTATTCTCCCAATGGAAGATATGCCCTTTATGGCGCATGGAAAGCCAGTAGATATGGTTTTGAATCCGCTGGGTGTCCCTTCTCGTATGAATATCGGACAACTTCTTGAAGTGATGTTAGGCTGGGCTGCTTCAGGTGTGGGAGAGAAAATTAATGCTTATCTGGATCAATTCAATTCAGATAAACTTAGAAAGCTTCTCAAAGACACGTATACACATCCAGAAGTAGATAAATATGTTGATAAAGCTTCTGATGCTGAAATTAAGAGAATGGCGCATTATCTTCGAGAAGGTGTTCACCTTGCTACTCCAGTATTTGATGGAGCTACTGAGAAGGACATTGAGAAGATTTACAATGTCGCAGATCTTCCAGTCCGCGGACAAACAACTCTATTTGATGGCGTTACAGGCGAGCCTTTTGCTGAGGAAGTGACCGTCGGCGTGATGTACATGTTAAAGTTACACCACCTTGTAGAGGAAAAAATCCATGCTCGTAGCATTGGGCCTTACAGCTTAGTGACACAGCAACCTCTTGGCGGTAAGGCGCAATTCGGAGGTCAAAGGTTAGGAGAAATGGAAGTTTGGGCGCTTGAGGCTTATGGTGCTGCTTACGGATTACAAGAATTCCTTACGGTAAAATCTGACGATGTGACAGGTCGTAACCGTATGTATGAAGCAATTGTAAAAGGTGAGCAGTTACTCGAACCAGGATTGCCTGAGTCCTTTAACGTTCTTGTGAAAGAGCTTCAAAGCTTGGCGCTTAATGTTGAGTTGATTGAAGATGATGACAAGGATTTAAAAGGCGGCGTACTTTAACACTGATTTTTTTACTAAAAAGAGGCTAGAAAAATGAAAGATCTACTAAATTTTTTCGACAAACCCAAAGACCCATTGAGTTTTACAGGGATCAGGATCTCTCTTGCATCTCCTGAAAAAATTCGTGAATGGTCCTATGGAGAAGTAAAAAAGCCAGAAACCATTAACTACAGGACATTCAAACCAGAGCGTGATGGGTTATTTTGCGCGAAGATCTTTGGGCCTGTGAAAGATTACGAATGTAACTGCGGTAAGTACAAGAGAATGAAGCACCGAGGAGTCGTTTGTGAAAAGTGCGGTGTTGAAGTTATTCAGTCCAAAGTTAGACGTGAACGACTAGGTCATATTGAGCTTTCCACGCCAGTCGCACACATTTGGTTTTTGCGATCACTTCCTTCACGAATTGGTGCGCTTTTGGACATGACATTAAAGGATTTAGAAAAGGTTCTTTATTGTGAAGCCTATATTGTTTTGGACCCAGGAAGCAGTGGACTAGAAGAAAACGCTGTTGTTTCAGAAGAAAAATATGCTCAATTGGTAAAAGAAGGTGTGAATTTTACCGTTGCCATGGGTGGCGAGGCCATTCGAGACATGTTGAAAAAGGTAGATATTGAAGTGATGTCTCGTCAACTCAGAAGAGAGTTGAAGCAAACAACTTCAGAAGCTCAGCGAACAAAATTAGCAAAACGTTTAAAAGTTGTTGAGTCCATTAAAACTAGCGGTAGCAATAAGCCTGAGTGGATGATGCTCGAAGTGATTCCTGTCATCCCACCTGAGTTGCGTCCTCTCGTACCTTTGGATGGTGGAAGATTTGCAACGTCAGATCTGAACGACTTGTACAGACGAGTTATTAACAGAAATAATCGTTTAAAAAGACTGATGGAGCTTAACGCTCCTGAAATCATTATTAGAAACGAAAAGAGAATGCTCCAAGAGTCAGTGGATGCACTCTTTGATAATGGTCGTCGTGGAAAGACTTTCACTGGCCCTAACAAACGTCCCCTTCGATCTCTTTCAGACATGCTGAAGGGAAAGCAAGGGCGTTTTCGTCAGAACCTTTTAGGAAAACGAGTAGATTACTCAGGCCGGTCTGTGATCGTTGTAGGTCCAGAGTTGAAACTTCATCAATGTGGACTTCCAAAAGTCATGGCGCTCGAGTTATTTAAACCCTTTATTTACAATAAGCTCTCTGAGTATGGTTATGTCACAACCATCAAATCTGCAAAGAAGATGGTAGAAAAACAACGTCAGGAAGTTTGGGATATTTTAGAAGAAGTGGTTAAAGAGCACCCAGTTATGTTGAACAGAGCTCCTACGCTCCATCGACTTGGGATTCAAGCATTTGAACCCGTATTGATTGAAGGTCGTGCGATTCAGCTTCACCCTCTCGTTTGCGCGGCTTTTAACGCAGACTTTGACGGGGACCAAATGGCTGTGCACGTACCTCTGTCTATCGAAGCGCAGATTGAAGCTCGCGTGCTCATGATGTCGACGAACAATATTCTTTCTCCAGCACATGGAAAACCCATTATTGTTCCTAGCCAAGATATCGTTCTTGGATTGTATTACATGACTCGCGAACGTCCTTTTGGAAAAGGTGAAGGACGAGTGTTCTCTAGTGCAGATGAGATTCAGTTTGCATATGATTCCGGTATTGTTGGAGTTCAAACGAAGATCAAATGCCGAATTCATGGAAAAATTTGGGATACAACAGTAGGTAGAGCAATGCTTTCTCAGATCGTACCGACTGAGATCCCTTTTAGTTCATACAACAAAGTTCTAGGTAAAAAGGATTTAGCAGAGCTGATTGACCTTTGTTTCCGTTTAACAGGAAATAAGAAGACGGTGCTTCTAGCAGACCATCTGATGCAAACAGGGTTTAGAGAAGCAATGAAAGCCGGAATTTCTATTTCTGTTCATGACATGTTGATGCCTCCTGAAAAGAAGGAGCTTCTTGAAAAAGCTTATCAACAAGTCCATGAAATTGAGAATCAGTACATTGAAGGTTTGATTACAGATGGTGAACGATACAATAAAGTGATCGATATTTGGGCTCAAACTTCGGAGCAAATTGCGAGCGCTATGATGAAGCGTCTTTCAGTGCAGACCTTCAAAGCTCCAGTAGGCTGGAAGACGAGTGAGTCTGAAGTAACTGGCCCATCTTTTAACTCCATTTTCATGATGGCGGATTCAGGGGCGAGAGGTAGCAATGCGCAAATTCGTCAGCTTGCTGGGATGCGAGGTCTGATGGCTAAACCATCCGGTGAAATTATCGAAACTCCTATCGTTGCAAACTTCCGTGAAGGGTTGTCCGTGTTGCAGTACTTCGTGTCTACACACGGAGCACGTAAGGGATTAGCGGATACCGCTTTAAAAACGGCGAACTCCGGATACCTCACGCGACGTTTAGTTGATGTTTCGCAAGATGTGATTGTTACTGAACCTGATTGCGGCACTTTAGATGGTCTTTATGTCAGCGCATTGATTGAAGGCGGTGAAGTGATTGAGAAAATGGGAGATCGAATCTTAGGCCGTGTGGCTTTAGATGAAGTGATTGATCCGGTTACAAATGAGACATTAGTGAATGCGACTGAAGAAATTACCGAAGATCGTGTGCGTAAAACCGAAGACGCGGGAATTGACAGAGTAAGAATTCGCTCTGTGTTAACTTGCCAGTCTAAGAAGGGAATTTGTATTGCTTGTTACGGCCGAGATTTGGCTCGCGGTCGTATGGTGAATATCGGTGAGGCAGTGGGTGTGATCGCTGCTCAATCCATCGGTGAACCTGGAACGCAATTGACGATGAGAACCTTTCACATCGGTGGTACGGCCTCCAGACGTGCTGAGCAATCTAGTCTCGAAGCTAAGACCAAGGGTAAGATTAAACTCGTAAACGTTGTAACCGTTCGAAATAAAGAAGGTCATCTTACTGTGATGAATCGAAACGGGGAATTGGCAATTATCGACGCTAATAATCGTGAGCGCGAAAAATATCCATTAGTTTACGGCGCAAAGCTCTTGTTAAAAGATGGAGACGCTGTTGAAAAGGGCAAGTTGATTGCAGAGTGGGACCCTTATTCGACTCCAATTATTACGGAAGCTTCAGGAGTGGTTCAATTCGAAGACGTCGAAGAAGGAATCACAATGCAGGAGCAGTTTGACAGTGTGACAGGACTTTCACATAAAGTGATCGTAGAATCTAAAGTCACAGACAAGCGTCCTAAGATCTTAATTACAGATGGTAAGGGCAATGTTCTGAAGATCGAAGGGACTAGCCGTGTAGCTCGTTACATGTTGCCTGTAGGTGCAAACCTTGTCATCAACGATGGTGATGAGATGAAAGCAGGAGACACCATTGCAAAGATCCACAGAGAAACTACGAAAACGAAGGACATTACTGGGGGTCTTCCTCGTGTGGCTGAGCTTTTCGAGGCTCGTAAACCAAAAGACTCTGCTGTGATCAGTGAAATTGACGGTACGGTTTCTTTCGGTAAGGACACCAAAGGAAAGAGAAAAATTATCATTACTCCAGAAGTTGGCGAGCCAAAAGAGTACCTGATTGGCAAAGGACGTCACTTAGCAGTGAACGAAGGAGATTATATTAAGGCGGGAGAGCCTTTGATGGATGGACCGATCAATCCACATGATATTCTCAGAGTCTTAGGTGAAAAGGCTTTAGCGAAATATCTAGTAGATGAGGTTCAAGAAGTTTACCGACTCCAGGGTGTGAAGATCAATGACAAGCACATCGAAGTAATTGTTCGTCAAATGTTACGTAAGGTTAAGATAAAAGAAGTCGGTGACACGACTTTCTTACCAGGCGAGCAGATTGATAAGCTTGTGTTTGAGTCTGAGAACCAAAAGGTGATGCAAACAGGTGGAGCTCCTGCCACAGCTGAACCGCTATTGCTTGGGATTACAAAAGCATCACTCAGCACGGAGAGCTTTATCTCAGCAGCCTCGTTCCAAGAGACGACTAAGGTGCTTACCGAAGCAAGTCTCAACGGTCGTGTGGATTTCTTGCGCGGCTTAAAAGAGAACGTGATTATGGGTCGATTGATTCCAGCTGGAACAGGGCTTGTTAAGTATAAGTATTTGCAGGCTCGAGTTGTGGGTGAGGATGATCAGACGGCAAGCTCTGAGAGTCCTGTAGCGGCAGTTGTTGCGCACCCATAAATAGAGGCGGGCGCTTAGCTCAGCGGTAGAGCAGGGTCTTTACACGGCCAAGGTCAGGAGTTCAATCCTCTTAGCGCCCACCATTTTCGTATTGTCAGTCCTTAATGTTCAGCGGTATAGATCGATGGATTAGTCCATTAATGATGAGGGATTTATGAAATATATTCTTTCTTCTGTTTTAGTATTAGTAAGCTTAAGTGCATTTGCCGCTTCTTCACAATGGCAACTCGTTTGTAGCAATATGGCAGGCGATGACGGATATGCGGTAACTTTTTCCCCTGACGGATTGTCAGCTGAGGTTGAGATGAACAACATAGCTGGAGCTAAAGTGGTTGCTCGCCTTGCCTGTCCTAAAGAAAAACCTGCTCCTTGCTGTGATCGTATTACCACAACAGTTTGTGTAGATGAGGCGAGTCGTTTGGGTTATGATACTTTTTATACAGCTACATTACAAACAGGTGGAATCGCTGGCATTTCAAAATTGACATTAAATTATGGCCCCAGTGCGGTGGCTATTATGAATTGTAGATCCGAGAAGGTTCAGTAATTATCTCTAATCACAAATCCATTTGTTGCTTCTTGTAGATCTATTTCTACATTTTGTAGAGGCTCGTAACCAGAGTATTTTGCAATATCGTAAAAGGGTGAGAAGGCTAAACAGACGCCAGTGATCGGAAGTGTAACAAGGGGGATAGAAAGTAAGTAAACTGTGCCGTTTTTAAGCGCTTGCACCCAGCTCGTGTCTACATTGTCTGTTCTTGAATCGAAAGTTTTTGTTATTTCCCAAGCTCCTGTAACTGGCGCAGGAATGCAGCTTAAGAACAAAGGCAGGTTATTTGGCATTTTGAGATGTGTCCACTTGGAGTTTTGCTTTTTGAGTTCGACAAGGATTGCTGCTTTTTTTGCTGCATCTTCCTCGCTAGTAGGCATGAGCGATTGAATCTGATCATAAGTTTTTTTCGTGAGCTGAGCTAATTGCACAGCTTGAAATGCGATCGTGCTTCGATCCTGATCTGTGTATTGTCCAAGTAAGACATTGTTTCCGTTCCATGCAGCTTCAAAGCGTTGGAGTACAGGTTTTAACTTAAGAGTGTAATCCATAAAGCTTTGTTCGATAGGTGTGAAAGCGTTTGGGAGTGCGTGAGTGATAAATAAAACCCAACCTAAGAGAGCAGTCATGACGACTGTTTATTATGTATGTTTTATTTAGTCAACTTTTACTAAATTATTGTATTTAAAGAAAGAATATAGGCAGATATAATTTATGGCAAAATCAAAACTAAAGATCATGTCCATACTGAGAGCGCGATGTCCAGCTTGTCACTCTGGGCATGTGCTCAAAGGTGTTTTTTTAATTCGTCCATCTTGCCTAAGGTGTCATTATAATTTTTATCCTGAACCTGGGTTTTACTTAGGTGCAATGGTGGTTGGGTTTCTGCTAACAGCGATATTAACCGTTCCGCCAATGATTGTGCTTAAGGTTTTAAACGTAGATCCTATTCTTCTGGTTCTTTTCCCGTTTGCTGAATTTATATTTGTAGGGACATTTATTATATTTTACAGCAGGATTCTTTGGTTGCATCTGGAGTACCAGATGACTTCAAGATTGAATGAGGGCGAAAATAAAAAATGAAGAATGATTTTTTAGCTCGAGTTATTGCAGATTTAAAAGAAAAGTACCAATGCCATACGTTTATTCTTTATGGATCACAGGCTCGAGGTGATGCAACAGAGAATAGTGATTGGGATATTTTAGCGATTCGTCCTGTTGGAGAAATGTTTCGCGATGCGAGAATTGTAGAGGGTCAGTACCTTGATACATGGATTTACTCCGAAGAAAAAATTAGCTGTCCTGATGAAAATTTTCTTCACATTCGTGGAGGGAGAGTAATCGAGCAAAAAAATCGTTTAGGAGACGAGTTTATTGCTAAACTAGAAGCAATATACAAAGCTGGTCCAAAGCCTTCTGCTGATTGGGATATTGAATTACGGCAAAGTTGGATTCAAAAAATGATCGATCGGTCTCAGCAAGAAGGCATTGAGGCAAACTATAGAAGACATTGGCTCTTGTATCAGTTGTTGGATGATTATTTTTATTTTCAAAACAAGTGGCCGATGGGGCCAAAACTTGGTTTTCGATGGATGAAGGAAAATGATTTATTTTCATATCAGTTGTTTGAGAGGGCTTTACAGCCGAGTGCTTCATTTTCTGATGTAAATTTATTAGCTCAACATGTAAAAGCTAAGTCTACTACTTGTAAAAAACAGACTCCACAGTCTGATGAGATAGCTAATAAACCTCAATTTTTGATTCAGTCTGAACGATCCTTTCTTAGGCTAGGAACAGAAGCAGATGTGCCAGAAATTCTTAAATATTATATCAAAAACAAAGACCATTTTGCATCAACTGACCCTCCAAAACCGCCAGGATTTTATACAGAAAATTTTTGGCACGGTAAAATTAAAAAAGCGCAAGAAGAGTATCAATCTCAGAAATCTTTTCGTTTTTTTATGTTTTCAAAAGTAAATCAAAGTGAAGTGATTGGGGTTGTGAATTTAACTCAAATTGTTCAAAGCCCATTCTATGCTTGTTATTTGGGTTATGGAATTTCACGTGAGTATGAGGGCAAAGGGATGATGTTTGAAATTCTTAAACCTACAATTCAGTATGCATTTGAGAAAATCAAAATGCATAGAATTATGGCTAATCATCTTACTCATAATCAAAGGAGTGCTCGTCTACTTAAAAGACTTGGATTTGAGGTCGAAGGTGTAGCAAAAAAGTACTTACTTATTAATGGTGAGTGGAGAGATCATGTTTTGAATAGCTTGATTTATCATGACTGGAATTATGCCTAGTTATATCGCACTTCTTAGGGGTATTAACGTCAGTGGTCAGAAAATCATCAGAATGAATGACTTAAGAGAATCTCTTGATCGGTTAAAATTTAAAAATGTGCAAACTTATATTCAAAGTGGAAATGTGATTTTTCAAACATCTCGAATTTCTACTGCAATTCTTTCAGAAAAAATTAAAAATAAAATTCAAAAAGACTTTGGATTTGATGTGTCTGTGGTTACAAAAATTTCTTCTGATTTCAAAAAAATTATTGAATCGAATCCCTATGCAAAGAGAAGGGGAGTTGATCTATCTCGAGTTTATGTCACTTTTTTGTCTTATTTTCCACAGGAAGACCGATTTCAAAAGCTGGACTCTATTTGTTCAGGTAAAGACGAGTATGTTTATGTCGGAAAGGAAATTTATTTCTATTGCCCAAATGGGTATGGAAAAACAAAATTTTCAAATACAGTAGTGGAAAAACTCCTTGCCGTAACTGCAACAACAAGAAACTGGGCTACGGTCAAGGAGCTTTACAGAATATCAACCCTTAGCGCAGCACTTACACATTCCCTTAGCGGAGTGCTTGAGCCCAACAAGAATCAAAAGTGATGGCCAAGCGACGTTGACCATTTTTTGACTGATCACATCCAGTGCACCTAAAAGAAAAGCTAGTCCTATGAGAGCAATAAAAATCCCGCCCATTTTGTGACAAGGGCAACCGCAACTTCCGTGACCACAACTTCCATGTTCGTGTTTCATAAGAGATCCCTCCTTAAAGAGATTTTATTATTTTAAAGCATGTTTGTATAAACACCTAGAAGGAAGTTTTCTTATTTAGTAATAAAAGAGAGTGAAGTAGTAAAAGTGTTCCCCATGTTTTTGCTAGGGTAATTTCTAAAAATACTCCTATTTGTCCTAAAAATGTCTCTGTACTGCAACCAATAAGAAAAATAGATAATGTAGCAAGAAATAGTGCTTTACGATTTTTGAATTTTATAGATTGGTTTACAACTATCATCGCAAGGGGAAAAGTGAGGATATAAAGATGCCACCAAGGCAGTGGGTGAATGGCGGGGGTGATCGCTAGCCAGCTTAACCAAGATGTTCGTGCTGAAAAATTCGCGCTGAGTTTGCGCCAGATTAGCGCGACTAAAGCACAAATCATAAAAGCTGTTAGAACGTCGGCCTTGGAACGCTCAGGAGGCACATGTGCTAACCTAAGAATTAGTCCTGGAAGACTAGGATTTCTTCGGCCTCTGACTTCTATCGGGTTTAACGCTTTTCCAGCAGAGCTCGCAGCTTCATTCCAAGAGTAAAGAAGAGCAATGGGAGAATGTCGAGGTTCGTTCCAAAAAGCGGGAATTGAAATAAATGAAAAGCTCAGTCCTATCCACAGAATTATGATTAGAGATTTTTTTCTCCACTTCAAACTTAAAAGAGAGAAGAGTGTAAATATTTTTGTCGAAAGAGCGAAGATTAAGAAGAAAAGTCCCTTGTTTATTTTTGTTACAAAAATAGAGCTAGAGTTCCAACAGTAAAGGGCAGTTGCTAGCATAGGCAATACGACCTGATTATCTAGTGCATGTACAATCCATAAGCCCCAGTAGGATATGAGTACAGGTATCCAAACTTGGATATTTATTTTATAATTTATTGTTAGCCATCGAATAATCAATCCTAGGGAAAAGACGTTGATTGTGCCCCAAATCTACTTAGCTAATGAAAGAGATAAAAAACCAAAAGGAATAAAAAAAGTAGCAACCCATGGAGGGTATTTAAAAACCATACCGCCGTCGCGTTCAACAGAATAAAGAGATTTACCTTCGATGAGATAGCGAGCCGCTTTCCAGAAAACTTCAAAATCTATTCCCTGAGAATGCGCAGAACGGATTAAAGAAACAGAGCCAATGAAAAGGGTAAGCGAGATTAAGAAATAAAATACAAGGGCAGGTTTTTTATTGGCGGCCATCCATTAGAGCATGCCAGCTGTTGACCCCACCATCAAGAGAGTAGACGTTAGTAAACCCAGCGCTCATGAGCAGTTGCCCAATGGGTATGCTGTGCATCTGAAAAAAGCAGTATAGGACGATGTGCGTATCCTTTTTTCCGTTAGTGAGCTTTAAGAATTGGTCAACATAGGCGTGTAGATATTGTTGGTTTTGAGCATATCTTTCGTCTATGGGGAGCCAGGCTTTTGTTCCAGGGATGGGGGTTCCAAGTTCTGCTCTTTCTTGTTGCGTACGTACGTCTACAATAATAAATGTGCCTGGTTTTTCTTCTATAGCACGAGCGAGACGTTTAGCATCAAGAGAGTAAGGAAGTATTGCTTCCTGTCCGAAGCTAGTTTGAGTGTGGTTTAATAAAAATGCGAATCCTAAAATTTTGAGTACTTTCATGACGCGTGAATATAAAAATATATCGATTTTGTCAAGCTTACCCAATTAGTTGACCCTATGGTTATGGTGAGATAGTTTCCCGCTACTCATGCGACGGTGGCTTTGGATTCAACGATTTTTTGCCCTCAAACTCTCTAAAACACTTATGGTTGGGACCATTGCTTCTGTAGCAGATATGTCGACTTTGGTGACATTGGTTCAGCTATTTAATGTGAAACCCGAAATTGCGAATATTCCCTCTTTGATGATGGGATCCACACTTCAATTTTTAGGAAATCGCCAAGTTGTTTATCGTTCGAATGGCGTCGTGAAGCTTCAGCTTTTTACATTCATCTGTGGTGAGCTTTTATCTCTTTCAATGAATGCAACTGGGTACTATCTTCTGGTGACTCATACTTCCATTCATTATGCTCTGGCTCGCCCGATTGTTAGTGCTGTTATTTTTACCTGTTTCAGTTATCCTTTGTGGCGGTACATTTTTTCACACAGCCATTTTGGGAATCAGATGAAATGATGAAAGTCTTATCACGATTTATATCTCAACATGCAAGGTGGGTCGCAGTTTTTGGTGTTCTTGTTTCAGTGCCTTCAGCTTATTACACCATTCAGCTGTATAAAAATTTGAGAACCGATATCGAAGAACTTCTTCCTACCACGTCTAGAAGCGTGCGAGATCTAGATGAAGTTACTCGGAGGCTTGAGTCTATCGATAGTATTGTTCTTTTAACTTTCTCTCAAAATACTGTTGCGAGTAAAAAATTTATTCTTAGACTAGTAAAAGAATTAAACAAAGTTTCGAAAAATTTAATATCTAGTATTGAATATAGGATCGACAAAGAGGTTCAGTTTTTTAAAGAGCGTAGATCGCTGTTTATTGAAACAGAAGATTTAGTTAAGTTAAGGGGCTACATTGATCTGCGTCTGGCCTATGAGGGATCACTCTATAATCCACTCAATATTTTCAGCGGAATCAATATTCCAGAACCTAAGTTTGATTTTCCATCGCTTAAGCAGAAATATAGCCAAAAAGTTTCTGGTTATGATCACTTTCCAGGTGGATTCTATGCCACGAAAGATGAGAAAGTTCGCGCAGTCGTCATCTATATGCCAGGCAAAGGATTAGATAAAGCTCAGAAAATGAAATCTGAAATTGAAAGAATAGTGGCAGAAATCAATCCTCAATCTTATTCATCAGATCTTGAAGTAAAATACACAGGGAACTTGCAGAACTTACTTGAAGAAAGTGCGGCATTGGTTGCGGATCTTGAGCTTTCGACTATTATTTGTGTTGTTCTTGTTGCGCTTGCCATGCTGTTATTTTATCGGTCTTTTTGGGCAACTGCTGCATTAGTTTTTAGTTTATTTATGGGAACCTTTTGGACCTTTGGGGTTTCATATTTCACTGTAGGATATCTCAATGCAAACACAGCCTTTTTGGCAAGTATTGTGATTGGGAATGGAATTAATTTTGGAATCATTTTTCTCGCGCGATATTTAGAGGAGCGTCGAAAAGGGCGAGTCAATGCGGAAGCAGTTGAGAAAGCAGTGCTAGGGACAGTAGTTCCCACATTGACAGCAGCCTTGGGCGCTGGTCTTTCATACGGATCACTGATGCTCACAGGTTTTAGAGGGTTTAGCCAGTTTGGTGTGATTGGTCTTGTAGGGATGGTTTTATGCTGGATCAGTTCATTTACGATATTACCTGCGTTTTTGACTTTGTTAGATCAGTGGGGTTTGATTCGTTGGCCATCAGAAAAAAGGAAAATTGACTCCCTTATTCTTGGTCCCATTGCAACGGCAGTAGAAAAATACCCACACTGGATTTGGAACCTTTCCATGCTAGCTACTGTTCTATCGCTTTTTCTTTTACCAAATTACAAACAGGGTTTGATTGAAACAGATTTGTCTAAATTAAGAGACAAAGGCAGCGTGAAGTACGGATCGGGAGCGCTCTATCATTATATTGATGATATTTTTAAGCATTCATTTTCTCCGATGGTGATTTTGCCTCATAATCGAGAGGATGGGAGAAGGATCGCTACACTTTTAAAAGAAGAAAAGGCCAGGCAGGGTAAAGACAGTTTGATTACGTTAGTTCAAACACTGGATGACTTTGTACCGAAAGATCAAGAGAGAAAAGTTAAAATTTTAGGTCAGATTCGAGATCTTTTGCCTCCACGAATTATGTCAAGGCTTCCAGATGAGGAGAAGAAGCTTGCGCAAGAGCTTTTGCGGCCGCAAGGGATGAAGCCATTTACTGAAAATGAGCTGCCAGAATTAGTGCTCAGCAAATTTAGAGAAAAAGATGGAAAAATTGGAAACATGGTTTTAGTTGATAAATTAATTCAAAGGAATGGAGATGATGCTAATGCTTTAGTGAGCTTTGTAAAACTAGGAAGGAACATAACGGATTCTGTTGCTCCCAACACACCAGTGGCAGGAGGTCTTCCTATTAGTTACGATATGTACCAAGCTATTGTTTCAGATGGGCCCAAGGCAACGTTGTTTGCGTTTTTGGCAGTAGTTATATTAGTTATTTTTATGTTTAGAAATTTTAGAACTATATCACTTGTTCTTTTTGCGTTGAGTATTGGTGGGATTTGGTTGGCAGGTATTATTTTAGCATTTCATTTTAAAATTAATTTTTTAAATTTTATTGCTTTACCTATTACGTTTGGAATCGGGGTGGATTACGGTGTGAATATTTTTAGCCGTTATCGCGAAGAGGGACCTGGAAAAATCATCCATGTGATCCGAGACACAGGTGGAGCAGTGATTCTGTGTAGTATGACGACAATTATTGGATACAGTTCACTCTTGTTGGCGGGTAATCAAGCTTTTGTGAGTTTTGGCTGGCTAGCCGTTTTGGGAGAGGTGACCTGTGTGATTGCAGCAGTTGTCTCTCTACCCGCATTTTTGTGCTACCAGGACAAGAAGAAAGCTGTTTATAATGAAACTGAGCTAACAGGCGTATGAAAATTCATATTTTATTTTTCCTTATGGTAGCGATGAACTTAAGTTCTTCAGGTTTGTTAGCGCAGGAGCCTTTGATCGTTTTCCATCCCATTGACGAACGAAACGTTGATGCTAAGGAGAGTTATTATAGCATTCGGCTCACATCTCTTCTAAAATCATGGCCGCCTAAAATATTTTTACACTCAAAAAATTCTACTCAGGAATCTAGACCTGTTATTATGCTCGGAATTAAAACACAGGGAAATGAAACCTATATCGGGCTAGGGAAAAGATTTTTGATTCATGCACCGATCAAAAGTGTAACAGACTTGTTGGATGATTTTGACCATTATAAGGATCGCAATCCAGATCTAGTAGAGATCAAAGTTAAGTCACAAGATGGAAACAGATTTTCTACTCAATGGGAATTTAAGTCTCCCGCATTTTTTATTCCAAATAGTCGATATGAACAGATTTATATAGTGGATAGAAAAAATCCAAACAAGATTGTTTATCGGTATCAACTAAAGAATGGAAACAATCTAAATTATTCTGATGGCCTTACAGTTGTTGAGAGTCAGGGAACGTCTACGTTGGTGACTGGGTTTGATTTTTTTGATGCAAGGTGGGGATTGCTTTCCTCTGTTGCATTAGGAAAAATTTGGAAAGAAAGTATTGAGGGATATTATAAAGGAGATTTGGCCCTTAAACTTCAAGCAGAGCATCCCGATTGGAAGTTTGAGCAAATTGAGTCTGAGAGAAAAAAGATACTAGAGAAATTTCCTGTAGAGCCTATTCAATATCTAGAGAAGCCACTATTTAATGAATAGAGGTTAGTTCTTCGATTTAGCATCCATAACGTAAAGTCGATCTATTATTTTATATTTATTACCATGAAAGTGAATGTCGCTTTTCATGAATGCATAGAAAACAAAGTAAACTTGCATTAGGTCCCAGAGTACGATTGTCCAAAAATATCGAATGGGTAGCCAAATTGATTTAACAAATAATCCCTCAAACAAAAATGACACAAGAATTCGTGTCATCATAGTTCCGAAAAAAAGCTGAATGCTTTCAGGGCTGAAAAGATCTACTAAACAATTTAAGGCTGCTGGGACTTGTGGGTAAAGAATAAGGCCTAATAAATATACAAAGCGATTCCCTACTACGGCCTTTTGACAGATCGCAAACCGTTTTTTTTGATCTATAACTTGAGAGAGTGTTTTATCTGAGTATTGCACGGGGCAGTCAATATTTCGAAATACTACTTTCTTTCCTCGGTCTACAAAGACTTGAGGTAGTGAGAGATCATCTGCTAAGGAACGATTAAGAATTTCCCAAGCTTCGGTCGCAAATTCATTAAATTCAGATCGTTTAAATGCGATGGAATGTCCCCATGCCATAGCTTTTTTTGTTATAAAAATATCTAGAATGGAGATGAATGTTCCAAGGTCAGCGTTGTTTCCAAGTGTTTTAAAAGCAGTTGGGAAATTATTGGCTCGTACATCATATTGTGGCGTGGTTACGAAAGAAACAGTTGGATTTTGAAAGCAGGCGACCATTTGTGCAACATAATCTTTTTGAATGATCACGTCTGAGTCAGAGAGAATAATGACTTCATATTTGGACTGATGATAGCCATCGTAAAGGGCGTCGTATTTTAGACGTGGAGCATTTCTAGTTTTTGAAATGATCAGCTTGGCATCAAATTTTGGATATTTTTTGAGATAATCTTGGATAATAGGAACTACAGGGTCTGTCTCATTAGAGACCATGAATAAAATTTCTATCGGTCCTTTATATTCTTGGTGAAAAAACGCATCAAAATTTTCTTTTTCATTATCTTCAGATAGATAACAAGTCTTGATGATTGAAACACCAGGAAGTGGTTTTTGCGTGTTACTCAAGCGTGGAGGTTTTTTAAAAAAATAAAAAATGAGCATGCAAGCGATTCCAAAAACCTGCACTGCTATTCCTGCAACAGTAGTAAAGCTGAGTATTTGAGTCACTTTTAGCTCCTTTATATGTCATACCTGACTTATTAAAGCAGGTCATCACCAAAATCTTTCAGTTCAGTATTGCTTTTCGGAGGTCTAAACTCTATGAATTGAGCAGGATGCGTATAATGGTCACCGGCGGAGCCGGGTTTATTGGGAGTAATTTGGTCGACCGTTTATTGGAAATGGGTCACCAAATTGTAGCCTGTGATAACCTATCGACAGGAAAAGAAGAATTTTTAAAGTCGGCCCGAACTTCGCCTTCCTTTCAATTTTTAAAATTAGATTTATTAGACATGAGTGCGTTGAGAGGCGCAATGAAAGGTGTCGAATTTGTTTACCATTTGGCAGCAAATGCAGACGTGCGTTTTGGAACGGATCACCCCACTCGAGATTTAGAACAAAATACAATAGCCACAATGAATGTTCTCGAAGCGATGAGAGAGAATCGCGTGAAAAAAATTGCGTTTTCCTCTACAGGTTCTGTTTATGGTGAGGCACAAGTCATACCCACGCCTGAGAATGCTCCTTACCCTGTGCAAACATCACTTTATGCTGCATCCAAGCAAGCAGCTGAAGGTTTTATTCAAGCGTATTGTGAGGGATTCGGATTCCAAGGTTGGATTTTTCGATTTGTTTCGATTTTAGGGGAACGATACACACATGGTCATGTTTTTGATTTCTATCAAAAATTAAGATCAAATCCCGGCCGATTACATGTTTTAGGAAATGGAAAGCAGAGAAAATCTTATCTTTATATTCAAGACTGCTTAGATGCGATCGGTGTTGCAGTTGAGAAGTCTAAAGAAAAGGTGGGCATTTTTAATTTGGGTACAGATGAATATATCGAGGTGAATGATTCTATTCGGTGGATGTCTGAACATCTTAGACTGAAGCCAGAGATTACATACGAAGGTGGTGAGCGAGGTTGGATTGGTGACAATCCGTTTATCTATCTTGACTGTAAAAAAGTGCGAAGTTTAGGTTGGCAGCCAAAAACCTCTATCAAGGAGGGCGTACTGAAAACCCTCCAGTATTTAGAGAAGAATCCTCATCTTTTAGAGAGGGGTGAGAAATGATTATTACTCGTAGTCCTCTGAGAATTACTTTAGGAGGCGGTGGTACGGATTTACCATCGTATTATGAACACCATACTGGCTTTTTGATCTCAGCAGCAATTGATAAATATATTTATATTAACCTCAACCGAATGTTTGTGGATGGGTTTTTGATCCGTTACTCAAAAACTGAAAAAGTGACTCATGTGGATGAAATTCAACATCCTATTGTGAGAGAAGCGCTTAAATTAGTAGGAATTGCAGATGCTCCATTAGAAATTGATAGTATGGCTGATATTCCAGCTGGAACAGGTCTGGGATCTTCAGGAAGTTTTACGACAGCGCTATTGAAGGCACTTCATACATACAAAGGAAATTCAGTTTTGGCGCGAGACTTGGCTGAACAGGCTTGTCACATTGAGATGGATATTTTGAAGGAGCCTGTGGGTAAACAAGATCAATACATAGCAGCTTGTGGTGGAATTAATTGCTTTGAGTTTTTGCCTAATGGGCAAGTAAACATCACTCCTTTGCGCTTAACACAAGAGACACTTCATCTTTTTGAAGATCACTTGGTTTTATTTTTCACTGGCTATTCTAGAAAAGCGGGGGAAGTTCTTAGCGAGCAAGACAAAAAGAGCAAAGAAAAAGATAAAGACATGATGAGCAATCTTCATTATGTAAAAGAGATAGGGCTTGAGAGTAAAAAAATATTAGAGGCTGGCAACCTAGTTGAGTTTGCAAAACTAATGGATCAGCATTGGCAGCATAAGAAGAAACGCTCACAGTCGATGAGTAATGGGCAAATTGATCATTGGTATAATTTAGCAATGCAAAATGGCGCAATGGGTGGAAAGCTTATTGGTGCTGGTGGAGGTGGATTTTTAATGTTTTACACCGAGGATCCAAGAAGACTTCGCCGATTGATGAGTCAAGAGGGTCTAAAAGAAGTTCGTTTTCGATTTGATTTAGTTGGTACGACTACATTAGTGCAATCATGAGTTCAAAATCACATCAACTCCCAACAGTCGTGATTCTTGCCGGTGGTTTAGCTCAGCGCTTAAGACCGATCACTGAAACGATCCCGAAAGCGATGGTCGAGGTTGCTGGCGCTCCATTTATCTACCATCAACTCGAGCGCTTGAAAAAGCAGGGTGTTTTTGATGTGGTTTTATGTTTAGGTTATCAAGGAAATCAAATTGAAGATTATGTCGGAGACGGGTCACGTTTTGGTTTACATGTAAAATACGCCTATGACGGAGAAAAGCTTTTAGGTACCGGAGGTGCAATAAGAAACGCATTGCCCCTATTGGGGGATGTTTTCTACGTTACTTATGGGGATACCCTTTTAGATGTTTCATATCGTGATGTTTTTGAGTGCTTTTTAAAATCTCAAAATGCATTTGGCATTATGACCGTATTAAAAAATCAGAACCGTTGGGATAGGAGCAATACAGAGTATGTTGCAGAATCTGAGAGCAGAAAAATTATCTCCTACCATAAAAAAAATCCTACACCTAAAATGCAGTACATTGATTACGGATTAAGTATTTTTAGAAAATCTGCCATAGAGAATTGGTTTGCAACAAAAGATCGAGAAAGTCTCATAGATCTGAGTGATCTCTTAACTGATTTTGCGAATCACGGAAAACTCCAAGGTTTTGAAGTGACAAAAAGATTTTATGAAATTGGCACCCCAGAAAGTCTTAAGGAAACATCAAATATGATCGAGGAAAACAGTAAAAAGGAGAAAACGCAAATGGACAAATCCATTAAACAATATATTCAAACTTATATGAGCGAAGCTGCGCAGCTTTGTCAGATTTTAGACGTTAGTCAGATGGAAAATATGGTGCAAATTATGACTGAAGTACGTAGTCAAGGTGGACGTCTTTTCTTTTTGGGTGTAGGCGGGAGTGCTGCTAATGCGAGCCATGCGGTCAATGATTTTAGAAAAATTGCGGGAATTGAGTCTTATTCTCCTACAGATAACGTGTCTGAACTCACAGCACGTATTAATGACGATGGTTGGGCGACTTCATTTTCAAATTGGTTGATGGGCAGCCGACTTTCCAATCGGGATGCGGTTTTCGTTTTTTCTGTTGGTGGTGGCAATGAGGCGAAGAATGTTAGTCCTAATATTGTGACAGCACTGAAGTTTGCTAAAGAGCGTGGAGCTAAGATTATGGGGATCGTCGGTCGAGATGGTGGATACACGGCTCAAGTGGCTGATGCTTGTGTTATTATTCCAACTCTGAACAAGGAGACTATTACTCCTCACGCTGAGGCCTTCCAAGCGGTTGTATGGCATATGTTGGTTTCTCATCCAGCTATGCGTGTGAATGAAATGAAATGGGAGTCAATCAGGGCGCCTGAAGCTTCAGCAGGACATGCTTAAGTAAGGGTGCATGAGGAAAGATATTAATCCTCTTTTTTATTGGAACTGTTTCTGAAATAAAAGTTCGAACAAGGTGAAAGTTTCCAATGCCTGCTGCTTGGCAGGCGTCTTGATCGGCTTTGGAATCTCCGATGTAGATTGCTTTGGAGAGGTTAATTCCGTATTTTTTTTGAATTTGAAATAGCATGCCTGGTTTAGGTTTTCTACAATCACACTCACGAATTAAGCTTTGATCTCCTTCTGGAGTACCAATGGGGTGGTGTGGGCAGAAAAGGACTTCTTTGATAGTAATGCCGAAGTTGGAGAGTTGATCCACAAGAGCTTGGTTTAGCTCTCGAAGGTCTTTTTCTGTAAAGTGTCCCTTTGCCATTCCGGGTTGGTTGGTGGTGATGAAAATCGGAATTTGAGCTTGTGCAAAAGGTTGTAAGAGTTCTCCAAGATTTGGGTAAAGCTCTAGTTGAGAAGCAAAGTAAGGAGAATCCTGCTCTCCTTTAGAGTTACAAATCATGGCATTGAGTGTGCCGTCGCGATCCAGGATGAGTGCTGAACTAGAGTTGATAGCCCGCAGCCTCTGCATCATTCTTAAACATCTTGACGGTGTCTAAAGAAAGATCCACAAGGTTTTTGCCGAGCATGGGGATCTTCTTGAGAAGATCGGGGCTCATCGTAATAATGTCTGCGCCGCATTGTTCAGCTTGAATTAAGTTGAAGAGCTCTCTTGGGCTTGCCCAGAGGAGTTCAGCAGTTTTTGTTTTACCTAAATATTCGCGACATTGGGACATGATGGTCATGGGATCTCGACCTGTGTCGGCAATTCGTCCTGCAAAAACGGAAAGTACAGAAGGTATTTCTGGATTTAAGGCACGGTGGACGAGTTGGAGCTGTTCAAGGGTGAATAATGCCGTGATGTTCATCTTTACGCCTTCTGCGGCAAGAGCTTTAATCACAGGAACGGTGGCTTCGCCTTTTGTGTTTGTAACAGGGATTTTCACGTATACGTTTTTACCCCAAGTAGCTATTTTAAACGCCTGACGTTTCATTTCTGTAAGTTCGTCAGAGAAAACTTCAAATGAAATAGGCTTAGTTGTGATTTTTTCTAAAATTTGTTTTGCAAAAGTTTCGTAGTTTTGAACTCCGCTTGCTTTCATGAGAGTAGGGTTAGTGGTGAAGCCTGCAATATAGGGTTCGTTATTATATTTTAGGATGAGTTCTGGATTAGCGCCATCGGCGTAAATTTTGATTTTCATGTTTTGTGTTTGCATAGGTAACCCCTTGTTTACAGAGGAGATTAATCGCTCGAGTTCTTGAATGCAAGAAAAGGATCGAGTTTGTTTAACTCTTTGTAATGATTAGTAAATTGAAATAAATATAAGCGGGGTGAGTGTAGTTTCAAGATAAGTTTATTATAAATAAGCTGTGCTTCCCTAGCTAGTAGCTAAGGAAGCACATGAATCAAGATACGAAATTAATAGCGATTCCCACGTCCGCCGCCGAAGCCACCGCGTCCGCCACCGCCACCAAAACCACGACCACCGCCGCCACCTTCACGTGGAGCCATTGGACGAGCTTCGTTGACAGTCATTGCGCGACCGTCATAATCAGCTCCGTTAAATTTGCTAATCGCTGCTTCTGCTTCTGTATCAGAGGACATTTCAACAAAGCCGAAGCCTTTGCTACGACCTGAGTCGCGATCCATGATGATTTTTGCAGATTCTACTGTTCCACATTGTGAAAAAGTATCAGCTAATGATTGATCCGTTGCAGAGAACGGAAGATTGCCAACGTATAATTTTTTACCCATAAAACCTCCTTAAGGCTAGGGAGCCACTAAAGAGGTTAAGGCCCTATGCCGCAGACTCTTGTAGAAGCAGACTAATTGACTGGGGATCTATACCATGCGGGTTATATGATGAACAGCTCAATATCTTGGTTGATCTGCGGGCTTGATTTTGGGCTTATTTTTTCAATCTTTCTCCGAATATGGCTGTGCCTACGCGGACATGGGTGGCTCCCGCTTGGATAGCAAGTTCATAGTCCTGAGACATTCCCATTGATAGCATCCCCTGAGAAAAGGGTCGAAAATTCGACTCTAAGAGCCTAAGCTGATGGAATATCGTTTTCAACTCATTCTCCTTCAAACTGAGGTCAGGTATAGTCATAAGGCCTAGAGTTTCTATGGAATTGAATTTTTTTATCTCTTCAATAATTGCAGGTAGCTCGATTTCGCTAGCGCCTGTTTTATTTTTTTCTTGAGAAAGATTGAGTTCAATAAAAATTTGAAGTTTTTTTCGAAGTGTTTTTAACCTGTCGTTGAGTTTTGCGACTAATTTTACGGAGTCAACGCTATGTAAGACGTGAATGTGTGGCAGGGCCATATTAATTTTGTTGGTCTGCAAATGTCCGATCAAGTGCCAGCGAATATCAGTAATTCCTTTTGAATTTAGAAGAGTGGCCTTTTCGGCTAACTCTTGCACATAGTTCTCTCCAAAATCCCTATGTCCAAGTTCATAAATAGATAAAATCGCTTCAATAGGTTGAGTTTTGCTTGCAGCAATCAGGATGACGTTTTTATTCAAAGAACGAATTTTATTTTGAATCTCTTGATAATTTTTTTGTATTATGTGTTTTGAAATCATTTTAACCAGCTGAGAAAAGGGATTTTAAATTTTGATTCCAAAATTTTCAGCAGTTGAGCTACGGGGAGTCCGACAACGTTTGAGTAGCTGCCTTTTACCTCTTCAACAAGAGCCATTCCTAATCCTTGAGCTGCGTAAGAGCCCGCTTTATCCATGGGTTCGCCAGACCGAATATAGGTATGGATTACCTGCGAGGTGAGTTTGCGCATGCGAACATGGGTTTGAACGACTTGAGAAATTTCTTTTGTATTGCCGTTTTGAACTTTAAGAACACAGATTCCAGTTAAAACTAGATGCGTTTTTCCAGAAAGTAATTTAAGCATTTTAAAAGCGTCTTTTTTATTTTTGGGTTTTCCTAAAACCTTATTTTTTTTTGTGATGACGATTGTATCTGCCGCAATGACTATGGATGTTTTTTTCGAGATAAATTTTGTATTTAATGCAGAATATGCTTTTTCTTTTGAGAGTCGTTTAACGAGGTTTCTTGGGGTTTCATTTTTTTTCTGTGTTTCATCAATTTGAGGTGCAAATCCTAGGAATGTCAGTCCAACCTTACTAAGGAGTTCGATTCTTCTGGGTGATGTCGAAGCTAAAATGATTTGCAAATCGATCTCCGACTAGAAATAAAATTGAGTGGATATAAATCTGAATTGATCTTTAAATTCTCTAAAACTATCTGTTCTTTTAAAAAAAACAGTAACTTCGGTTTTAACGCGAGATTCGCTAACAAAGAAAAAACTCCCTCCTGATCTAAAAACAGTAGCAAGACCAATTCCTGCGCCTGCGACGGATGTTCTGACTTTATATTCTTCCTCGGTATAGATTTTTGAAATATGAGTGAGCAATTTTACCTTATCTAGGCTTCCAAAGTAATCGACTGCAGTGATGGCTACTAGTTCTCCATCGTAACCGATATTCATTTCTACGGCATTTTTGCCCTCAAGTTTAAAGACGGTATTTCGTGCGGTTGCGCTAAAGAGAGGTTTGCCGATATCGTCTACAGGAGCATCAAACATTGCATTCATCAGGAGTTCGTCAACTGCATTTGCGATGACAGTCGCCATACGGCTTTGAAATTTAGCGGCTATAAGGTAATTTTTTATTGCTTCAACCGCATCTTGCTTTTGGTGGGTAGACGCGAGTTTGATGTTTTGTATCTTTGTTCCTGGTTTTAAAAGATGAGTTAAGCCAAAAGCTCGATCTTGAAGGGTAGTAAGAATGACACGTCCGTATTGAGACCCTGATACTTGTGGGTCAGTGAAATTACGATGAACGAAGTGACCGAAAAGAGGACTTTGAACAAGGTACTGAACTTTTTCTAAATTCTGAGAGCTAATAAAGTGAATATTGTTTGGGTTTACTTTTTCTGAAAATAAGCCAATGGTATCTTGAATTGCTTTTTCAATAGCCTCGTAGAGCTCCGCTGATGAAACATCCATAAGGATTACGCAAGGTTCTTCTTCGGTTAATATGGCAACCCCTGCAGTCGGATTAGGTGCGGAAATCAAATTGAGATTGGCTGCTTTAGCAGCTTCTGCTGCAAATGCTAGGTCTTCGGGTCGCTCAGAAATAAGAAGAAGTTTTTTGATCAAGCTGCAACCTCAAGGGAAACGGTTAAAGTTTATCTTTTTAAAAAACCTAAGTATTCGTCCGGAATATCGTCAAAAATAGCTACACCTCCACATTTTGAGCATTTTAAATCGGGAAGTTTTCCATGAAATTTTTTAAGATCTTCAGCTTTAAATAATCCAACAAGCTCGGTGTTACAGTCGTTGCATGAAAATGGAACGTAAATTGATTCTACTGTTCCACCGCATGTGAAATTTGAAATAAGATTAATTTGTTCGACAACCGCAGTGGAGCACTCAAAAAATTTCAATACCGTACCGTTTTTCTCGGCTGTTTGAAAATACTTAATCCAAGCTTTAACGCCAATTGAATTAATGCGAACAATCTCCTTGCAGTTCACATGCATTTCAGCCGGTGGAGGTCCAATCAACTGGTCGAAGTTAACACTTTCTTCGATTGAACCTGTGATTCTGACAGTTAATACATTACCTTTTTGTTCTTTTATGACATTGACCACAGTATTTGCCCCTATCAATTTGTTGAATTCATAGGAAATGTTAGTGAAAATAGTGAAATGGATCAACAGCAATTTAAGATTTCATTTCCTCTTGGAACAAAACTCATACTTAGCGTTGTTTTTCTTCTCTTGGGGGTTATCATTTTCCTTAACGTTTCTGCCATCTTATTGCTTAAAGAGGACAAACGAGCCTATCTTTATCAAACGCAGCAAACCGGAGCGGTTTTGTCAGGACGGGAGTTTGTGGGCTCAGTTCAACGACTTGTTTCTACGCTGAAGCTTTCTTTGACGTCTTTTGATCCCACTCAACCCATGACTGATGTGCAAAAAAATACTTTTCAATCTTTGATTGATAACCAAAGTGATTTGATCGCTTCGTCAATATACTTGGTTAATCTAAATACTTTTCAGGCGACTCTTCAGGCTACAGCAAGTCGCGCTAAAGAGATGAAGGATTTAAATTTTGACCCACAGGCCTTTCCAGGAACAACAGAGGAAATTTTAAAGCAAGTTACTCCTGAGTTAAGAAAAAACTCGTATGCGTTTTATAATCCGTCTAAAGATGGCGGATTTCCTATACTTTTGATTTATTTTGCTGACGTCAATTTGCAAAATAATCCAACAGGGATGCCTGTTTCAGTGGGATATTTCCCTTTGGACAAATTTGTTCGTAGCGAGTTAGGGGGGTTGAATCTCACTATTGCAACAAAAGCAGGGCAAGTACTTTTTGATACAGACCCAAGTATTTTCTACACAAAGAAAATGATTTCTGATGACCCACTTTTTATTGTCGCAGCAGCTAGTAAGTTGTCTGGAGGGGCTACGGAATATGAATCGGATGGGAAGAAATATATTGGAAGTTATATCCATCCCGGCTGGGATCTTGTAGTTCTAAACAAAATTGAGTGGAAAAAAGCGATTAAAGCAACCTATGAACTTACGATTAAATTTATTCTTCTAGGTGTTGCTGCGATTGGGATTGCAATTATTCTTACTATTTTGTTTTCAAAAAAATTAACAGCTCCATTAAATCGTCTTTATCGAGCGACACAGGAAGTGGCAAAGGGAAATTTTAATTTGAATATGCAAGTAGGGAGTCGAGATGAAATTGGTGCTTTGACAGGCTCGTTTAATGTTATGTCTGAAAAAATCAGCGAACTTATTCAAGAGTCGATGATTAAAGTGCAAATAGAAAACGAGTTAGCCATCGCTTCTACGGTTCAAGAGCAATTGATTCCCAATTCTACTGTGATAGATGGATCAGTTTTTATTAAGAGCTTTTACATGTCTGCATCTCAATGTGGTGGGGATTGGTGGGGATATTTCATTGAAAGAAATAAGCTTTGTATTGCGATCGCAGATGCGACAGGACATGGTTTTCCCAGTGCTCTAATTACGGCTTCTGCACGCAGTTGTTTTAGTTTGATACATAAGTTGGTGCAAGAGAATGCGCATATCGATATTACCCCGAATCGATTACTTAACTATGCAAATCGAGTTATTTTTGACACTTCAATGGGTAAAATTATGATGACCTATTTTGTAGCCGTGGTTGATTTGAATCAATTGACCATGACTTATGCAAGTGCTGGACATAATCCACCTTGGCTTTTTCAAAAACAGGATGACAAATATAGTTTAAAAAGTCTCACTGCAGTGGGAAATCGCTTAGGAGAGTCTCAAGCTTCTGCTCAATACGAAGAACACATCGTTCAACTCACCCCCGACGATATTCTTCTATTATACACGGATGGCTTTTTGGAAGGTAAAGATCCATCTGGAAATATGTATGGGAAGAAAAGAATGCGAAAAATAATTGAATCGTCCTTAACGGGTGGGCCTGAGCAAATGGTGAATAATTTGGTGGGAGACTTTTTTAAGCACAACGATGAAAAACCTTTAGACGATGATTTGACTGTTGCTGCTGTTTCGTTCAGTTATACACAACCATCACATGGATAAAAATCAGGAAAAACTTCAGCTAAAGAAGTGGGAAAAAGTTCTTATTACTTTTTCGTTTTGCGTTTCGATTGCAAGTGTTTTTCTTTACGTTTCTGGACTACCAGTTCAATTTTTTTTAAAGAATGTATTTGAAATTGAACTCAAAGAGGTAGGAAAAGTTCAAGAGAAAACAGGAACGCTTCGCCAGCAGATTGCCGGAGATGTAGTTTTTCAAACAGTTGAAAAGCTAACTCCTGTGCACAATCAAGATATTCTTGTTACCAGTGAAGAGGGAGCGGCCACCATTGTTTTTGAAGATGGTAGCTCTTTTGATATGGGAGCATCTTCTATGATTCAGATTTCGTATGAAACTGAATTGACTTTGAGTGGGATTGTCCGAGCTCCTCAAGTAAAAGTTGTTAAAGGACGAGTGACGGCTAAAACTTTGGGCAGCAGGATATCATTTAAAACAAAGACAAGAACAGTATTAGTGCCCGCTAATTCAAAAGAAATTATTGCAGCTGTAAATGAGCCTGAAGAAGTGAAGGCGAGTCCTACACCAGAGGTTTCGCCTAGTCCTTCTCCTACTATGACAGTGAGTGAAACTTCAACACCCACGCCGTCTCCGTCAATTAGCGAAACTCCTACACCAAGCCCTTCTCCCTCTCCTACGCAAACTCAAACTTATGTAGCAGAGGAAATGACAGTTACGAAGTTAAGGCTTTCTTCTCCTTCGGATGGTGAAAAATTAAAAATTTCTGATGGCAGCAAGATTGCAGAAAAAGTTGTAAATTTTAAGTGGAATATTTCTCCACCTAACACAAAAATTTTATTAACTATTTGGAAATTAGAGAGTGGTGGAAAAAAAGAAGTTTTTAAAACTATTGCTAGGCCTAATAAAGGATTTGGATCATATCAATGGACTGCGAAGAACCCTGGTGTATATGAGTGGCAACTGGGTGAGGAAGTAAGTCCAATTCCAACACGTATAAAAAGAAAAAATAGTTTTACCATTTTGCCAGATTTTCAGAGTATTGAAGCTCAAGACCCCTTAGTGGGCGGAAAGAAGATTGCCTCAAATACTTTACAAGATAAGGCGCTTAAAAATTTTGATATTGTATTTAAGTGGAGCCGCTTTCCAAACGTAAAAAAATATAAAATTTTAGTTTCAAACAGCGAGACCTCAAAGAAAGTTTTACTTGAAAGAGAAGTGACAGAAACAGAGTATCATTTTAATAAAGGTAAGGTTTATGACGGTAAGGTGTTTTTTAAGGTTATTGCAGAGTTAGAAAATGGTTTTATTGTAGAGTCAAAGTATAAGCCATTTGTTTTTAATTTTCTCCCTCCAATTTTAGTAGTTCCTGATAATAAAACTATTATCGCAATGGGTTCAATTGCTGGGGTAGGAAAAGGAATACTCATCACATGGCAGAAAACAAATTTTACAGAAAATTACGAAATTGAAATAGCTCAGGATTTGGAATTTAAAAATATTATTTTTAAGAAAAAATTAGTCGAAAATTATTTAATTTTTAAACCAGAGAAGGCCGGAAAGTATTGGTGGAGAACTAGAAGTTACGCGACTAATATTCCTAGTCCGATGAGTGAGCCTTTTGAGTTTACTGTAACACCATAAAAACTATACTTCAGGATCTTTGTCTGATTTTTTTTTGTCGTCCTTGTAGTCGAGCCCCTTTTTAAAGGCAGTAATGCCCTTGCCAAGAGCACTGCCCAGCTCAGGTAGGCGACGATAAGAAAACAAAAGCACAACAACAAGAAGAATGAGGAGATGGCCTAGGCTAAGTCCAAACATAGATCTACGGTGACACGAAAGTTTGGTAGCGTCAAATGGGATTGTGAGTTAAGTAATAGAATTATGTCTGAGCTAGAGAAAATGCAGGTTAAATCGCCTATCAAACCACAAGAGTATATTTGTAGTGTTCGATTTAATCGAAGGGTCACTCCTACTGTTTTTGAATTGGGCTTTGAAACATCTCAACCCTTAGAGTTTAAAGCTGGACAATTTGTTAGTGTGATTATTCCAGGTGCTGGACCTCAGGGCAGAGATTTGAGACGAGCGTATTCAATTGCGTCTATTCCTGAGAAAAGACCGATTGAATTATGTGTCCGTTTGGTTGAGAAAGGCCCAGGAACTCAATATCTACACAAGCTTAAGCTTGGAGATCAATTTAAGGTTTTTGCTCCTTATGGAGATTTTGTATATAAGCACAAACCAGGAAGACATGTCTGCTTTATATCTACAGGAACTGGTTTGGCTCCTTTTAGAGCAATGATTTTATCAAAAGAATACCGTGCTCTCCCGCCGGTCAGTGCTACCTGCTTATTTGGTGTTAGAACTCAGGATGAAATTTTATATGAAAATGAACTTTCGAATTTATCAGAATTAAAATGGGTTCCTGCCTTGTCTCAGCCTGTAGGAAATTGGAGTGGGTTTAAAGGCAGGGTAACTGATTACTTAAAGAGTGTAGAAAGTACATTTCCTTGGTTAGAAACAGATTATTATTTATGTGGAAATGGAGCAATGATTACTGAGGTGAAAGCTATGCTTTTATCGAAGGGTGTATTGAAGGAGTCTGTTCATCAAGAAGTTTATTATAAATAGACTTTTAGATTTCTTTTTGCAGGATGATGATACCAGAGGTGGACTTAAAATTTATTTTCAACAAAAAATTTTCTGATTCTTGTGTGAGTTTTCCTTCGAATTCAGTGGTTTGATTTTTTTTGTTTAAGGATAATGTAGACGGAAGCTGTATTTGCCCAACGATTGTGTCGTTGTTTCCTTCAAGTTTTGAAAATGGAACTATGAGTTTGGTTTTGTTTTTAGAAATAAATTCAATTTTTCCTTTAAGGATTCTATTACTTTCAGTTGTTAATACTAGGCTTATTTTTTGTGATTTTAAGCCTGTTTTTCCCGATCCTGACGTAATGAAAAATCCTTTCCAAGTTCCATGAAAATGAGGTGAGACTAAGTCTTCATTGCTGCTTGCAATAGAGAGAGTTCGTATCGGTGTAGTTGGAGTATTTTGAATTTGATCTTTGATCCAGGGTATTTTTTCAGATTGTAAGTAGTTATCGAGTAAGTTTTTAATTTGTGTAGAGTCTAATTTTTTTAATGCCTGAGCAGTTGCAAGCCGAGTTTGAGGGTCGTTTGATGCAAGAAATTGAGATAAGAATTCAATTTCTTTTTCTCCTTGTGAGTGAGCAATGCTGCGGATAGCAGTGGTACGAATGATACTTTCATTTGTTTTTTCCGCTTGTTCTTTTAGAAACTCTAAAGCTTTAATGTCTTGTGGAAAAAATCCAAGCCCTGCAAGAAGTCTTGTACGATGATATGGATTTTGTGAAACTTGATATTGTTGAATGATGATTTGGGGTGCATGAGTTCCAAGTCCAAGCCAAAACTCCCCTGTGTCTGAAGGATGGCGGTTGCTGAGTTCAGTTTGAATGGCGTTTTCAATTTCCGAGTCTGTTTTTGCGTTTACAAATGGGGTATGAATAAAAAAACAAAAAAATAGGACAAAAAGTATATTTTTCATATTATTGTACATATGGATTATAGTTTATTTTTACTCCTGATTGTGTAGAAAAAATATTTCCATCTCCTTGTCCGGAATTATTATAATTTTTTCCTGTCCACCACATCACATGATTAAATTGGCACACTGATTGTGTTGGGCAATAAGGGTTTGTTGCGTACGAAAGATTGGAGCAAGCCGCCTGGCATGAGGCTTCAGAACGACAAGATGAAATTGACAAAGTATTGCTGGCAGCCGGGTCAGTGGTTGTACATTGTGGAGTATCTGGAAGCGGATCGTGCTGAGTCCCTTTTGATTCGCTGAGGTGGTTCAGTCCTAAATAATGACCGACTTCATGACTGATGGTGCTTCCCATATCAATGAAGGAAGGCTGTTGGCTGGTGATCGGACATGCTACTGAAGGATTGGTGCAGTTTGGATTAAAGGTTGCAATTTGATCAAAGGTAGAAAATGCGGCACCACTCATTTGTGTTCCATTAATTGAGGCACCATCGATAGCTCCTGATACCCCTAGGATGGTACCCGCTCCAGTTGATGTAATGTTTGAGACAAGGAAAACATTTACCGCTTTGCCTTCTGTTGAGGAAGGTACAATGCTGGACCCAGTTGCAAAGAGATTTCCTACATTATTGATGTTTACACTTGCGAATCCATCACCGCCGTTCTCGCAGGTCCATTCAAGAACATTAATTTTTCCAATTTTAACACCGACGGAGCTTGAATTATCTGTGTAGTAATGATTGTAAAAATGTGTAAACAAGGCATCTAAATTTTGTTTACCTTTGTTGGTGCGTGAGTCCATGATGTTTTTTGTACCTACTAAGATGACATTAATATCAATGGCTCCATTGTTTCCGGTTCCTGTGTTTCCATCTTTTTTTCTAATGACTGTGAGTTGTAAGGTGGCGGGGTAACTGTTCCCAATTCCACTAGCATAATTAGAGGTTAGAAGGACATACTTAGCTGTGTAATTTACTCCCGAACGTAACTTTCCAGATGCGAAGAATGTGCTGTTAAAATCACAGGCTGGGGTTCCGCTGGCCCAATTACATGATGGAAAAGTGTTCACGCTTGCGTTGATGGCAGCAAATTGATGCTGCTTCCAGTCGTTTTGCCTTAAAGTATCTGTTGAACCAAGGAATGCAGAAGGTTGACCAGTCGTCGGGCGACAAGCAGATTGAATAGTACAGGTTTGACTGGGGCAACTAAAAAAACCTGATGTGTCACAGCCTGAAACATTGACGAGTTCATTTGTTCCGTCACTCAAGGAAATTAAAACAGGATAGGCCCCTCCCTGAAGTGATGTGGGAAAGTTTACAACTTGTGCATTGAGCTGAATGGCTCCTTGGGCCAGGAGATCGCTGTTCATATTAATACCGCTAACAGTATAAACATGGCTTCCGGCAAGACTAAAACTTTCTGCAAGCCCCGTAAGAAGCCCTGAAGCAGAGTAAGTGTCTTTATAGATTGTTATACTGGAGTCGTTGTGATTGCTGTTGCTTGAGCCTACGATATTCGGAGTCCATGATGTTCCTGTTAGAGGTGTGGTACAAGAGTTGCCAGGTGTGGCAGTTTTTTGACAGGCTGAGAGAGTCCAGCATAGAGAAAGAATTTGTCCAATTATTATTAAATGCTTCGTTTTCAACAGTTATTTATCGGAAAATTGAAGGGTATATATAGGGTATATATTCAGGGAGGGGGTCCATTTTCATTATGAAAGCGGTGATACAAAGAGTCCTTCATGCATCTGTAATGGTTGATGGGGAAATGGTCTCAGAAATTGGACCTGGAATTTTTACTCTTCTTGGAGTCATGAAAGGGGATACAGGCGCTCAGGTAGACAGATTGGTTAAAAAAATCTGTGAGCTTAGGATTTTCTCTGATGCTGAGGGAAAGATGAATCGGTCATTATTGGATACAGGGTATGCACATCTGATTGTTTCGCAGTTTACTCTAGCTGGGGATTGTACATCGGGAAGGCGGCCTTCATTTGTGATGGCAGAAAAGCCTGAGTTAGCAAAAATACTTTATGAGAAAGCAATTCAAGTGAGCAGAGAACAGAAAGTACCCACTGAGGGTGGCGTTTTTCAAGCAGACATGAAGGTGAGTTTGCTGAATGATGGGCCTGTAACATTGGTGTTAGAGGTTTAGAGTTGGTTTAAAATATGTATTTTTAAATAACATTTGAATTTTACATTGACACATAGGGTTGGGTTTATCTTTTTTGGAATGTGTTTTTTATTTTTTTAAACTTCAATTTAGCTTTAAAGTTTACAAAAGGTATCAGTAAGGGTTTTTATGACGAATACAGTATTTCAAATAAAAAAAGAACAAGCTGGGGATTTGCTGAAAATTTATTTTTCTGGATTTTTAGGAGAAGGGGTTAATTTAGAACAGCAGATCGGTCCTACTCCGCAAAAAATTGCCACCTATTGTAAGGATCTATCGAGAATTAATTCTATGGGCGTGAAGCTTTGGATTAATTACTTTAGTTCAAAAGTAAAACAAGGTGCCACACTATCTTTAGTTGAATGCTCTCCTGCTATTGTTAAACAGATTAATCTAATTTCTAATTTTACTTGTGGAGGCAGTGTTGAGTCAATCTATGTTCCGTTTCTCTGTTCAAGTTGCAGCACGGAATTTAATGCACTTTTAAAGACCGAGGATTTAAAAAAGAATCCAGACCAAGACCCGGAAGTTCCTTGTACAAAATGTAACGGTAAGGCTACTTTTGATGATCTCAGAGAAGAGTATTTTGCATTTCTGGATCGATCTTCTGGGTCAGAGTAATTAATCTATATTACTTTATGCGGTAGACGTCGAAGTGCTTGTTGTTTGCAAGCTGAGCCCCAAGTCCATAAACATTTACGAAATAGTATTTTTTGTCTACGCCAACTTGGATACCGTCAGAGCTTGCATCTAATGTGTTCGCTAAAGTAAATTGACTGGTCACTCCATTAATCAGTTCATTAACTGAGCATGAGTAGTCCATTCCTTGTCCTTGGCAGCGAACTTCAACGTAATCATCAGATCCGCTACATTGAGCAGCGCCATCACAAAGAAAAATCATAAAATGCTCATTGATGTCAGCTGAGCTTGCATTCCATCCAATGAGTAATGTTCCAAAGTCAGCATTTGGGGCTGAAGTTGCTTGTCCTAAGTATGTTCCGCCGACTAAAGTTTTTGTAGTAGTTTTTCCACAGCCCATTGCAGTTGCAGTGATGCTGACAGCAAAAAATGCCATGAACCAAACTTCGATCACATCAAAACTAAAAATTTTCTTCAACAACATAAATTTCTCCTCTACCAAAATGGAAGACACAAATCGTTGTGTTCCTATAGAGTCTATAAGCAGGAAGGGTGCCAATGTTGACACAGTGGGGATTTATAAAAAAATCTTTCAATATTAAGTAGTTAAATTGTTCTGGATTGTTTATCGAAATTTAAACTCGTATATATTTTAGACATCTGGCTAAGAGATTTAGTGATATACGGCTAAGGATGAGATTCCCAAAACAGGTGAAGTACATTATTGGAAATGAAGCTTGTGAGCGTTTTAGCTTCTATGGCATGCAAAGTATTTTGGTGATTTTCATGACTGAAAATCTCCACATGGCTCAAGAGAATGCAAAAGCTGTATACCATTTATTCGTAGCCGCCTGCTATCTTCTACCTCTTTTTGGAGCGTATTTATCAGATCGATATTTAGGAAAATATAAAACGATAATGTACCTTTCATTGTTTTATTGCTTGGGGCATGGGGCCTTAGCCTTGTTTGAAGGAAGGGAGTGGGGGCTTTATCTTGGACTTGGATTGATTGCGATTGGTGCAGGGGGGATTAAACCTTGTGTCTCAGCTCACGTGGGCGATCAATTTACAGAAAAAAATAAAGAATTGCTGAATAGCGTGTACGATATCTTTTATTGGTCGATTAATTTTGGGTCGTTTTTCTCTTCTTTGCTTATTCCCTGGATATTGCCTCGCTATGGCGCGAGTGTTGCTTTTGGTATACCGGGAATATTGATGGCAGTAGCGACCTTCTTTTTTTGGAGAGGGAGAAAATATTACATCATTATTCCGCCTACGGGGAAAAATGGAGCAGCAGGATTTGCTTCAATTTTTTTCTACTCATTTTTTGAATATATAAAGGGTGTTCGAAAAAATAGATTGAGTTTTTTTGATCGAGCCAAAAATAGATTTAAGGTCGAAGACGTAGAGGCCGCTAAGGCTGCAGCATCCGTGTTTAAAATATTTATTACGGTATCGATTTTTTGGGCTTTATATTTTCAACAATTTTCGAGTTGGATTTTACAGGCAAATAAAATGAATTTGTATTTTCTGGGAGTTCGTTGGGAGGCTTCGCAAATTCAAGCAATTAATCCAATTTTGATTTTAATTTTGATCCCTGTTTTTTCACGTTGGATCTATCCTTCTGTTGAAAGTCTGGGGATTAAGGTTACCCCTTTGCGTAAAATGTCTGTAGGAATGCTTTTAACGGGGTTGTCATTTGCTATTGTTGGAGGGATTCAAACATTTTTAGATAATGGCATTCATTTGAATGTGGGTTGGCAATTTATTCCCTATTTTATTATAACAGTTGCTGAAATTATGGTTTCAATTACTGGGCTTGAGTTTGCATACACGCAAGCACCACGTTCAATGAAGAGTACAATGATGAGTTTTTGGTTGATTACGGTTTTTATCGGGAATCTCCTCACAGCGTATATTTCTAAAATTAATATTTTTGACGGTGCAATGTTTTTTTATTTTTTTGCTTTTTTAGTTTTTGGCGTGTCTTTTATTTTTATTTATACAGCTTCACGCTATCGAGTACGAAACTACGTTGGAGATTAAATGAGGTTTATTTTATTCCTATAATCTTAATCAAAATTCGTTTGTCTCTAAGTCCATCAAATTCAGCATAGAAAATCTGCTGCCAAGTTCCAAAATCTAGGCGCCCATGAGTGATGGGTGCTGTGAGTGCGTGATTAGTCAGATAGGACTTGAGGTGAGCATCCCCGTTGTCTTCCCCGGTTTGGTGATGTTGATAGTTTTTTCCGTATGGAGCTAGTGTTTCAATCCATTTTGCAATATCTGAGAGTAAACCTGACTCGGCATCATTAATGTAAACACCTGCGGTAATGTGCATTGAGCTAACAAAACATAAGCCATCGCTAACCTCAGATCTAGATAAGGCTTGTTCAACATATTCTGTGATGTTGACTAAACCGTATCGTTTACTGAGATGTATGAAAAAGTGTTCAGTGTGGTGAACTTGATTATTTTTTTCGATATGGGCTGTAATTTCAAACTTTTTAAATCCCGGACAAGAATGTGTTGAAAAGATCCAGTCAGACTCTTTTAGCATAGAATTTCTTATATCATTACTGCTCGTTCTTGCCCATCTCCCTTGCTCATATTCTTTGAGCATGTTAGCAGTCTGTCGGTGAGGGGATGGCGGGTGAGATCTAACTCTAAGTGGGTAACGTGGGTTCTTATTTTTACTTTTTCAGTTCCCCACCCATCTTTTTTGTATTCAGCAGATTCTGTCGAATCTGTTTCAGTTATGACTCCGGAGAGTATCCCAGATTATCTTCGTTGGCTGGATGATATGGCTCGAAGGTTTAACATCTCCACAAATATTGGAAGACTGCTTAAAGACAAGATGGATATTGATTTAATTGTAGGAGATCCTTGGACTTTGAGACCTGATACATTGGTCGCTATGAAAAGAATTCCAGACCGTATTAGGTTGAGACTTTTTAATTTTATGAGCACGAATGCTGCTCATATTTTTTCTCAGCTTGACCTAGCGAATGGAAATTTTCCTGCTTCAACAGCTGCGTTAACTTCAAGCAGTAGTACTTCTGATCAATCGATCAACATTATTATTCCGAGTGATCTAACTTCTAGTTTGAATAAGACTATCTCAGATAGTTTTTTTAGTGGTGCGCTCAATGATGCACAGATGATTGACTTAGCAGTTTTTATTTTATCTAAAGCTCCATTTTTTCCAAAAACAAAAGAAGGTTGGGATCAGTTTAAAGGTAAGCTCGTTGAATTTGATATTTATTTAGCGCTCATAGTTGTTGTCATTATGATTTTCTTCAATCAAGGTGCATTTGGGTTTTCAGGATATTTATTTGAAGGTCCATTAGGTATGCGTATAGGCTGGTACACCAGTATGAAGAAATTAGGTTTTTCATTGCAGCCAGAGATAAAGGGTGGGCTTGTACTAAAACACCAGTATTTTGATACTCGCGTAGGGGTGATAAAAAATTTTGGAGATCAGGATCGAACTCGAGTCGAAGCAGAGCTTGTTAGTCTTTTATTTTCAACATTAGCGCAGAAGGTAGGCTGGGAAGGGAAAAGCTCATTTCGGTACGAATATACGATGAACGCTAAAGATCAAAATCTAGAGAATAAAGGAAATGTGACAGTTAACTTTTATTTAAGGAAAGGTGAAATTTTCTATCAACACTCTCCTCTAGCGATATCCGTTTTAGCAAGCGGAGGAAGTGCGATGGATGGAAAGCCCTTGGGAACAGGGTCATTTTCTATAGAAAATGATCACGATGGCTATCAACTTGTTTTGACTGGAGGTTATGCTCCTCCTACATTCCCAACTTTCCCAATAGTCGGTCAAAATATCTGGACTGCAGGTTTATTTGCTACATGGCAGAGTGCGGGTGGATATAGACAGGTTGCAGCTTTACTGGAGACGGCCGGTGTTTATGTTTTGTCAGATTTGGATAAGATTGATTCATTGAAAGAAAAAATCAAAACATTATTAAATCAAGGTCATTTAGTGGGTGATGATAAGATCAAACAAGAGCAATTTTGGTTGGGAATGGCTAGAGTCCAGCTGAAGAGACATTTAAGTGCATACCGTGATCTGATGGGGCGGTATTCTTCTATTCGTGCAGAAGGAGACTTAGACCGATCGCCTTTGCTTAAAACTGAAATGATTATTGCTGATGCGGAGGCTCATGCAGAAACATTTGGGGCAGAGAAATCGCCTTTAAATATTTGGTAGCAAATGAATTGTAGAGAATTTTTTCTGCTGAGTTGTTTGTCATGAATGTGTCTTGAGTCCATTCGATATCGCATTTAATAGGGATAAATCCTTGTTCAAATGTCGAGTGATCAAAGGAAATCTCAATAGCTTGTGAGGATTGAGGTTGAATTGTTGTAATAGGTCTATGGTAGAACTCGGTCCATTTTTGAGAGTCCGTTTTGTACGCCAAAATGTTGTTCTGTAGGCCTGTTGAACAAATAAGGTTTGCGCCTGAGTTATAGTTTTGAAGACTAGCATTTTCTATTAGGATATGGAGTGTAGTACCATCCCAAGTGATGTTCCAGGGCGCTATACCTAGGTCAGAGAGTGTGTTGTGTAGGTTTTGAGTTGGTATAAGAGATTGTACGGTAATTTGTCCAAGAGACTGAGCAAAAGAAATAATGGACTGAGATCCTTCAATAGATGAATCTTGAATGCGGCTTAAATCTAAAGGTAACCCCGTTTTTTCTACAACCTTTTGTAGAATAGTTAGAACCCCTTCGTTGAGTGCAACTCTGTATAGGGTGTTTGCTTGGAGGGGGTGTCCATTGATTTTAATTTCTTTTAAAGCAGGTATATCTAATAATTTTGTCCCAGGCTTCCATGTGAGTTCTACATTATCGGTAGAGAGCCAGCCAAAAGAAGAGCCATCAGATCCAGAGCCATTGATTGTATAAAAGAAGTTGAGAAGCAGCCAAAGATCAGAGCCTTTGGCGGTCCATGTTTTAACGGTCCATTCTTTACCGGTAATGGGGTTAAAAATGTGTGGGGCTAGGTCATGAATATCGCCCAGAGTGAGTGGTCCTGCATTGATGTCTGTTCCGACAAAGAAGGCCTGTTCTAGTGCTAAGTCAGCTTGTGTAGTTGTGCGGTAAGATTTTGCCATCAGCTGGCCCATGAGAGATTGTGTTCCATTTTTTTTGTGTATGTCTACATCTGAGTGAGCTACGATGCGATCCACATCATCATGGATATGCTGATTTAACCTTTGTACTTGTTGTGAAACAACTTGTGCGACGACTGGATCTTCTTGAATGTCCGATGAAACAGGGTGAAGTTCAAAATTTTTAAATTGGACGAATTTTTTAGGAGTAACGAGAAGTTTAAGTTCACCTAGGTAACGTCCCCAGTCTGCAGCTTCAACCACTGGGATGTCTCGACCATTATTTTTTACGAGAATGGCTTGTGTCATTTTGACATGTTTATGCCCGCTAATGACAGCGTCAACTCCAGGTACATTTTGAGCAAGTAGCTTGTTGTAATCAATGTTGTTGTGAGAAAGGACGATGAGAACATCGACTTGTGAACGAATCTCTTTTGCAATTTTTGTCGCTATATCAAGAGGGTTGGTGATGACGACAGGGAGTAAGTAATCATTAAATACAAACTCAAAAGTGGTTAGACCAATAATTCCTACTTTGATGCCATTCGGAGTATTAATAATTTTATAAGGGGGGACAAGTTTTTGAAATTTTTCACCTTGTGAATAGCTTGCAGTGTTTAGGTTTGCAGCTAGTACGGGCAAAGTCTCTCGGGATGTTTCTATTCTTTGAATAATTTGGTCAGGGCCATTTAAATAATCGTGATTGCCAAGGACTACAGAATCATATTTCAGTAGTCGCATCATTTGGAGCATGTTTGCTCCGCCATCGATGTTAAAAAACCACGTTCCTTCAGACCAGTCACCGGCATCGACTGTTATTGAGTCTTTCGATTTTTCTCTTAATCTTCTTAAAAGAGTGCTGAGTCGAGCGAATCCGCCTAGATGAAAGGGGTCGCCTTGGACGGGCCTAAAATGGGAGTGTAGATCGTTTGTATGAAAGATAGTGAGCTCCACCCCGTCCTGGGGTGGAGTCACATCACATGAACTGATTGCACTTAGCGACAGAGCGCATAAAAATAATCCAGAAGCAGATAGTATCTGTCGTGTGTGCATGGTTATCTCATGTTGTTAATTGCATGGATTACATCGTCTTGGATTTTTATGAGAATTTCTGGATGAGAACGGTAATAGTCTGCGTTCTTTCCTTCGATTGTCATATCGTTACCAGGAGCTAGATCAATTCTAGAAATTCTGTTTTCAGCAAGGTAACGAATGTTTCCAAACGCGGCTAACCCACCTGGTTTATCTGGTGAGCCATCTGGTTTGGTTGTAGGTCCAAACACTTTAGCGTAGATCACAGGCTTTCCAGTTGAGTCTTTCATGAAGACACTCCTCATAGAGAGGTCAGTAGGAAAGATGTCTGAGGTCAATACGTTTAGAATAACAGCAACTCCTAGCCAGGAGGTGTTGGCAACATCAACATACCCAAAAACATCGAAGTTTTTATTGACGGGTTGTTCTGGTCGAACTTCTACAACGGGCCCTAGCTCTGTAGGTTCTCCGTTAGGAAGAACAAGAGTGGGTTGCAGGTGGACGTAGTCTTGGTCATTTACAATTTGTGTCCAGTTTAAATTAAATCCGACTTCAAAGGGAGCAGTGTTTGTCCAGGGATTGATAAAAAAGTCGCCATAATTTTTAATAGCGAAAACTCCACCAAATTGGGCTTGGATATCCTTTGAGAAAATCAAAGAAAATTGAGCGACTTCAAGATTATCTGAAAATTGAAATCGGGCTCTATCAACTACTTTTTTATTTGTACATCCTATTGTAGAAGCAGCCATGCTGATTACCGCAGTGATCACAGCAAGGTGCCGGAATAGATTTAAAGGTTTCATCGTCATTCTCCCTTCCTTAAGAGTTTGTTTGATAAAAGAGAAATTTACAGAATCAATGTATAAATGACAAGGACAGGGATTTGACGCCATAGTCTATTCGGTTATATGGTGTTTGAAAGGGAATGCAGCGCCCAAATGAAAAAACAAGAGTTCACTAAAAAACTTATAGGTCAATTATTTGCCGAAAATAGATTAGCGTTAGCACGAGTGATCACTAAAATTGAAAACCGTGATCCCGAGATTCCAAATTTGATGAAGTTGCTTTACCCAAAAACAGGAAAAGCCCAGATTTATGGCATTACGGGTCCACCCGGAGCAGGGAAATCAACGCTGGTAGATCGTCTAGTTGCACTTCTTAGATCTAAAAACAAAAAAGTGGCTGTTGTAGCTGTGGATCCCTCTAGTCCATTCTCTGGAGGGGCTATTTTGGGAGATCGTATTCGCATGCAACAACATGCAAGTGATGAGGGTGTTTTTATTCGTTCTCTTGGAACCCGAGGGAAGCATGGAGGGCTTTCGCATGCTACAAAAGAGGTTGTTTGGGCTCTGGATGCTGCAAAATTTGATGTGATTTTGGTTGAAACTGCTGGAGTCGGGCAAACAGAGCTTGAGATACTGAAGCTAGCTCAAACAGTAGTGGTGGTGCTTGTTCCAGAAAGTGGAGATTCCATTCAAGTGATGAAAGCTGGTCTAATGGAGATTGCCAATGTGTTTGCTGTGAATAAAAGTGATCGAGCTGAGGCAGACCAATTGGTTAAGGAATTAGTAAATATGGTGGGACTTGAAGTGCCCGGGCAAAAATCAGAAGGTTGGAAAAACCCTGTGTGCAAAACTGAAGCAGTTCGAGACAGAGGGGTAGTGGAACTGCTGAATGCAATCGAGCAACATCAAAAATATTTAAGTGACTCAAAGCAAAGAACTGAAAAGGTTAGAGCGTTTGTTGTAGATGAGGTTTCAGATATCCTGAATGAAAAAGTAGGATTATTGTTTGATAATTTCATTAAATCAAAAGCTGGTAGTGCTGTTATTCAAAATTTGCTAAAGAAAAAAACTGACCCATATTCAGTTTCAACAGATATATTCAAAAAAATATCAAGATCTTAACGCTAAGCATCTTAATTAGTGTAATACCAGACTAAAATTGTCTAAAGATTGTCAAGAACCTGACCGAAATGATCAACGTAGAGAAGCTATTGGGTGGTTCTGATAGCTCAAACTCTATAGCAGGGTACAGCAAATCCTGCGCAAACATGAATGAAACGCTTACACAGTTCAGTGTGAGCAGGAGGGGTATTATATGGGTTTGCGGATTGCCACAAATACGCAGTCTTTAGCGGCTCAACGAAATTTAGGGCTCAATAGTTCAGCTCAAAAAAATTCGCTTGAGAAATTAGCTTCAGGCTCAAGAATTAATCGTGCAGCAGATGATGCTGCTGGTTTGGCGATATCTGAGAATATGAGAGGACAAATTCGATCAATTCGTCAAGATGTCAGAAACGCAAGTGATGGCATTTCTATGATTCAGACAGCTGAAGGTGGAATGCACGAAGTTGCAAACATTTTGATTCGTTTCCGAGAATTATCGATTCAGGCTGCATCAGATACGATTGGTGATACTGAGCGTGGTTTTATCGATAAGGAAGTTCAATCATTAGTTCAGGAAATGGATCGAATTGCCCAAGCTACTGAATTTAACGGTCGTACAATGTTAAATGGGGACGGAGAGCGTTTAGAGGTTCAAATTGGAACGCAAAATAATCCAGAGCTTGATCGCTTTGTTTTCGATGTGGGTAAAATCAACACGACTACAAAAAGATTAGGTGTAGATGGAATCTCTGTTTCTACAAAAGAAGCAGCGCAAGAGAATCTTGGCAAGGTAGACAGCGCGTTGAAGATTCTGACTGAAAATAGAGCTGAGTTAGGCGCGTTACAAAACCGCCTTCAGTCAACAATCAACAACTTGCAGATCTATGATGAGAACTTGTCTGCAGCTCGTAGTAGAATTTATGATGTGGATATGGCTTCTGAGACAGCAGAATTAACCAAAAACAACATCTTAACTACAGCTGGAACAGCGGTCCTCAGTCAAGCTAACCAAAACAACTTGCTCGCATTGAAGTTGATTAGTTAAAATCACCATCTTTGAGGGGGGCCCTTACAGTCGGGAGCCCCCTCAAAATTAAGCTAAAATGGCTGATTTTGAGGCATTGTTAATCCCTGTTAATTTTACTCAAGTATTTTTAACTTTCTCCGATAGGTAAGTTGTCAGACAGAATTGGGTAGGGAAATCGTTTTCTGAAGCTGGCAAACGTCTGCCTCATGTACATTGCTGTTGCATAGGCGGTATGAAGTGTAGAAGTGTAGTAAGTGTTGTTCTTCTTAAGAGCTGTTTAAGTTCTGACAGACGTTCCATATCAATCTAAAAACTTATCGTTTGAGATCATGCATTGATCTGAAGCGTATTTTAACCCGGGCTTATTGCTGGAGCCTAGATTTAGGCACACGTGTGTCCGGTTGTATGGAAGGACTATCCCCATGGGCTTAAGAATATCTACCAACATGGCCGCAATGGCCGCAAATCGGGCTCTCAATATTACCAATCAAGGTCAGGCGAAGAGTTATCAGAGATTATCCTCTGGTCAACGCATTACTGAGGCAAGTGATGATGCTGCTGGTTTATCCATCAGTGAAAATTTACGTGCACAGATTCGTTCTATGACCCAAGCTGAAAGAAACGCAAACGACGGTATCTCCTTTGCGCAAGTCGCAGAGGGCGGGCTAACTGAAATTGCAAATATCCTCATTCGCTTACGTGAATTAGGAGTTCAAGCGGGTTCAGATACCGTAGGAGATAGAGAAAGAGGCTTCATTAACGATGAAGCTCAAAGTTTAATTGCTGAAATGGATCGCATTGCTAATGTGACTTCATTTAACGGCACTCCACTGTTGAATGGACAGTCTGATAAGGGCGTTCTTCAATTTCAAGTTGGAATTCGAAATGATGAAGCAGATCGTATTACTTTTAATGCTGGAGAAAATGATCTTCGTGCATCTGCTTTGGGTGTAGAAGGTTTGAATTACACAGATATTGATGGAGCACTGAGTGCTTTAGACACAGTTGACCAAGCAGTGGGCCAAGTGTTCAGCGCCCGTGCACGATTAGGAGCGATGCAAAACAAGCTCCATGCGACAGTGAACAACATTGGTATAATGAAAGAAAACCTTGCTCAAGCTCGTTCACGTATCGCAGATACAGACATTGCTACAGAAACCTCTGAACTTGTAAGATCAAATATTTTACAAGCAGCTGGGATTTCTGTGCTTGCACAAGCAAACACAGCTCCCACACAAGCTTTGAAACTACTCTAATCTGGAAGTGTCAAGTCATTGACAGACGTTTTCTGAGTAGATTCATGCAAATGCGCCCGAACTCTACATAATTGTGTGTAGAGTTCCTTAAGCCCCCCCGGGGGTGCCGAGCCCCCGGGGTATTTTTATTAAGTCGCCCCTTCTTTTCTCCGAAAAGTCATTTGAGGGAGATACTGGGGTGAAAATCAATCCAGTCACCAATACCGTTCAATTTTTGGATGTAGTCAAGGAGTCCCGAGATGGAAAAAATCAATCGGGCCATCAAAAGCAAGAGCAACAAGACAAACAACAAGAAGAGAACAAAAATGACGACATCGGTAGCTTTGAAGAAGTTCAAGCTGCTGTAAAGGCTTTTCATTCAGACATGCAGACCCAAGCTAATGGTTTATCTGCTGCTGTTGAAGGTTCCGGTCCAGGTCTTCGCGTAGTGCTTAAAGACGGCTCTTCAGCTGTAATTCGGCAGTTTACAGGCGAAGAATTCCTAAAACTTCGTGAAGCAGTAGGAAAAGATATCAAGGCTCGCGGGAAAATTCTTGATCAGAAGCTCTAATCTAGTTAAACCCATCTTAAGATGAATCTTTATGCTGTTTCTGACCTTCATATTGAGAGCCCAGATGATCCTCTTTATGAATCTTTGTTGAGATTAATTCGAGATCAATCTCAATCAGGGGACACTTTAGTTTTGGTCGGTGATGTCTTTGATTTGTTCGTCGGAAGTGTTCCTCTATTTTCTCTTCGTTATAAAAATTTTATTGATGAACTTAGAAATGCAGCTAACCGTGGAGTGATTGTTTATTACATTGAAGGTAATCATGATTTTCTTTTGAAGAAAGTTTTCGAGGGTCAGAGAGGTATAGAAGTCTGTTCTAGTGATTTAGATTTTGATTTAGGAGGGAAGCGATTTTTGTTTTCCCATGGTGACTCTGTAAATTCCAAAGATTATTCCTATCGGTTATTAAAAAAATTTTATCGCTCAGCTCTCATGCGCGCATTTTATGTTTTAGCTCCAGATTTTGTGGTGGATGGCTTTGGCAAGAGCAATAGTCGATTGAGTCGATCTAAGAAACCACTGCTGCCGCAGGATCTACCTGTTCAGAAGTTAGAAAGATTGCGCGCCATGTATCGTGGGTTTGCAGAGGAGAGAATTAAGGAGGGTTTTGACTTTGTTGTGATGGGTCATTGCCATGATCTAGATGAAGCATATATCAGTTTCAGCAATCATAAGGGACAGTACATTAATGTGGGCTATCCGCGTGTGCATAGGACGTGTCTACACTGGATGCCAGAACGTGAGAAAATTGAGAGGGTTCCTTTATTATCGAGCTAATTCTAAAAGCTCTGCTGCATTTTCCAGACTTTTTTGTGATAGCTTGGGTCCGCCTAACATGCGCGCGAGTTCTTCTTTTCGGTCTTTGATCGTTTTCAAATCTTTGATTTCAGTCACAGTACGTTTTCCAGAGGCAGTTTTTTGAACAACAAGGTGCATATCCGCAAAAGAGGCTACTTGTGGAAGGTGTGTAATGCAAATAACCTGATGATGTGCAGAGACAGATTTAAGTTTTTTCCCGACCTGGAAAGCAGTTTGCCCACCAATTCCTGAATCGATTTCATCAAATAGGTAAACGCCAATTCCGCCACGATCAGAGAGTGTCCGTCGCATCGCAAGCATCAAACGAGAGAGTTCTCCGCCTGAAGCGATTTTACCAAGGGGTTTAGCTGGTTCTCCAGAGTTTGTTTGGATCATGAACTGAATTCGGTCAGAACCGGAAGTAGTCCATTGAGAAACTTCAGCGATGGCTTCTAGCTCAACTGAAAATTTCGCATCTTGCATTTTAAGGTCTTTGAGCTCAGAGGTCACAGATTTTGCAAGAGCGTCTCCTGCTTTTTTTCTGTATGTCGAAAGCTTTTTACCTAAGGCTATAAGTTCTTTCTCAAGAGCTATAAGTTCTTGGGTAAGTTTTTTAATGTGCTCATCGGAATGAGATAGGGTTTCAAATTCCATTTCAAGTTTTTGAGTAGTTTCTATGATTTCAGAAACCGTGGTGCCGTATTTATTTTTGAGATGCACAATGAGCGCTAGTCGTTCTTGAATTTGCTCTAGTCTTTCAGGGTCACCTTGGGCGGTCTCTAGATAACGATTAACCTTTAAGCTGGCTTCTTCGATTTCAGCTAATCCTCGATTTAGATAATTTCGAATTTCAGAAGCTGTTTCATCGAGTTGAGTAAGATTTTTTACTTTATTCAAAGCAGTGCGGATTGCCTGGAGTGCTCCTGATTCGTCACATTCTAGAGCAGTTCGAATTCCTTCGCAGGCTTCTATCCGATTTTTTGCAGACTGAAGAAGTTTTTTTTCTTCAGAGAGTTTTTCGTCTTCTTCTGATTGTAGATCTGCTTTTTTGAGTTCGTCGAGTTGAAATTTGATGAAATCGATTTGTTTAGATCTTTCAGCTTCGGATCGCTCTAGATTTTCTTTTTGTTGTCTTACTGTTTTGGTGTCACTAAAAAGTTTTTCAAACTCTGCAGCTTGTTTTTGAAGTTCGCCGTATCGATCTAACATTTCAAGTTGTCGATGAGGCTTAGTTAGTGATTGATGCTCGTGCTGTCCGCATAGTTCCACAAGCCCTTCTGTTAAATGCTGCAAAGCTGTCAAGGTGGCAAATTCACCATTGACATAAATTCGATGCTTTCCATTAGAAGAGATTGTTCTTTTAATTAGTAATTCTTCAGAATTGAAGGCAAAGCCAAGATTTTCTAATCTTTTTTTCATCCAAGGGCTTTTTTTTATATCAAAAACACATTCAACAGTAGCTTCTTCACAACCCGATCGAATTAGATTCATATCTGCGCGACTTCCAAGAATCAAACTAATCGCATCAATCACGATGGATTTCCCAGCTCCAGTTTCTCCTGAGATAATATTTAAGCCATTTTTGAACTCAATTTCTGCTTCATCGATAATTGCAAGGTTTTTAATTTTTAAAATTTCGAGCATAAAAATCTAATCTCTCATACCGAAATTCAATTTTTCTCTGAGAAGTGCGTAGTAATCTCGTCTATTCGAATACACAAGACAGAGAGTATGCTTTTTGAATTTTCTAATTGTAATTACATCGTCTTTTTTTAGATCGACAGCATCTTGTCCATCTAAAGTGAGATAAACATGTCCAGGTCGATGGTCTAAGCAAATTTGCACAGTTGAATCATCTGAGATGACCAAGGGTCTAACGGTTAAGCTATGGGGACAAATCGGAGTGAGAATCATTGCGGGTAAAGTGGGCTCAATAATAGGACCTCCGGCGGCCAATGAATATGCTGTGGAACCGGTTGGGGTGGAAATAATAATTCCGTCAGCTCTTACATCATGTGACCACTTATGATTAACAGCAACTTTCATACCAATGATTCGAGCAATGGCGCCTTTGGAAATAACTGCATCGTTAACTACGGGACCTTGGAAGATCACTTTGTTTTTTCGCACCAGTTTAACTTCTAATAATTCGCGTCGACTGATGGGGAGTTTTTTTCCATTGATCAGCATCCTAAGTGTTTCAAGTGCTTCGGATTTTTTAATTTCAGTCAGGAATCCGAGCTGCCCCATGTTGATGCCTACAATAGGAATGCTTTTGGTTTTCATGAGTCTTGCAATGCTAATAAAAGTTCCATCCCCACCTAGAACAACAATTAAGTCTGTGTGGTCAACCAGTTTAGCTTTAGGGATGATTTTGACTTGAGGCTTGAGTTTTTGGGCCGTTTTTTTACTTTCAGTAGCAAAATAAACCCGGATTTTTTGACTCAATGCGAATTTTGCAAGTTGTAATGCGAAGGAATGAGCTTCATCGTGGTGATGCTTAATGACAAAGCCGATGCGTCTGAGTTGTTTTGCCATAAGCCCTCAAATTATGCTAATCACGTGAAAAAGCAACAATTCAATGGAACTAGAAACTGGAAATTTATTTATTTCTGAATCTGACAAAGGGATTGATTTAAAAGCGTCCCCTCGCGGGTATTCGCCTTTGGCTCATCGCATGAGACCTTTGTGTTTAGACGATTTTATCGGACAGGAAAAAGTTTTGGGCGATGGGAAACCTCTCAGGCACTGGATTGAGACTGATCAGGTGCCGAGCATTGTTCTTTGGGGCCCTCCCGGGTGCGGCAAGACGACCTTGGCACAGATTATTGCTGAGAAGACGAATTCTACGTTTATATCCTTGAGTGCAGTTTTATCTGGAGTGAAAGACATTAAGGAGGCAGTAGAAACTGCACGGCATCGCCATGAACTGCATCAGAAAAAAACAATTTTATTCGTAGATGAGATTCATCGATTTAATCGTTCACAACAAGACGCACTTTTGCCTCATGTGGAAAATGGAACAGTAACATTAATTGGTGCAACGACTGAAAACCCTTCTTTCGAATTGAATTCTGCACTTTTGTCACGTGCTCGTGTTGTGCGGTTGGAGCGTCTTACGTCAGAGGCGCTAGAAGTAATTATTCAAAATGCGATCAAAGATTCGTCGCGAGGGTTGGGTTTTTCTCTGAGGTTGTCCGAAGAGGCAGTTCGTTGGCTAGCAGTTTCGTCCGAAGGAGATGCGAGACGAGCTTTAGGGGCATTGGAGCATGCTTCAGCTTACTTCAAAGATAAGTCTAAAGAGATATCTGCTGAAGAATTACAATCTGCTTTAGAATCAGCGCTTGGCCGTCAGCCGATTCCTTATGATCATGCCGGTGAGGAGCATTACAACGTGATTTCTGCTTTTATAAAAAGTATACGAAGCAGCGATCCTCATGCAGGACTTTATTATTTAGCTAGAATGCTGGAGGGAGGAGAAGATCCGCTTTTTATTGCGAGAAGGTTGGTGGTTCTAGCTTCTGAAGATGTTGGAAACGCAGATCCCAGGGCTTTGCAGGTAGCTATGTCTGTAAAAGACGCGGTTGATTTTATTGGCATGCCTGAGGCTCGGATTAATTTAGCTCAAGCTGTGACTTATTTGGCATCAGCCCCGAAAAGTAATGCATCTTATGTAGGGTTGTCTTCAGCGATGGAAGAGGTTCATCGGAGTGGTGCCCTCCCTGTTCCTATGCATTTACGAAACGCTGTGACCAATCTCATGAAAAACGAAGGTTATGGCAAAGGCTATCAGTATGCACATGATTCTGCTGGTGCTGTGGTGAGGCAAAAACATCTGCCCGATGCGATTGTGGGAAGGAGATTTTACCGACCTACTGAAAACGGGCTCGAGAAGCAGATTAAAGAAAAATTACAAATTTTAGAAAAAGGGTTTGAGTAGATTAAAAATAAATTTCCCAGAGTTTTTTCTGACCCCACAAAAAAATAAAAATCATTAATTCGTTTTTGTTAAAATCGCGGTTCCTGTAGCTGTTTCAGTTTTTCCACGGGCAGTAACGATTTGAGTTTCAGTGATTTTCATTTTTCCATTCTCAAGCGTGATATGACCAATCCATTTTGCTTGATAGTTGGACACATTTTGTTCGTATTCAAATTTTGCTTCATGATCGTTGATGCTACCGACTTTGTCAGTACCTATGTAAAGAACGCCGTCTTTTACACCAAAGGCCATTGTTCCAAAGTTGATACCCGTTGTGCTGCAAAGGTATTGATCCATGCGGATAATTAAAGCGTTTTCTCTTTGATCTATGATCATTTCAACAGAGTCGCAAGCGGTTGTTTCTTTGTCTACGGTGATTGATCCTCGTCCCGCCCATCCTCCGTTAAATGGAAACTCAGCAGCTTGTGTGTTGATGCCTAAAACGAGTAATGCAAGAGTAAGATATTTCATAGAGTTCTCCTTTATTGTTTTTTTAAATTTCCAGATAACATGAGATAAATATTGGGTTGCTCATTGTTGAAGAGCGTTTGTTGAAGATCGAGGTTGTCACTATCGATGATCAGCATATCGTAATAGGTGGTAAGATTTTTATCTGCGAATCGAGCTTTGATGGAGTTAGTTTCAATCGAACCAATTTTTTCATTTTGATAAAAAAGTTCATTGTTTCTAATATCGAGTGAAAATGGACTCAAATTAGCTTTCAGATCACCACAGTCGTAACTGGCTTTGGCTACAGCAAACTGAGTGTCTGTTTGTTGTAATTTGAGCAAAAATTGGCAACCAGGATAAGTGAGTCCATTATGATCTACAGCCGAACCGCTTCCTCTCCAGACACCCGTAAACTCTGTACCTGCTAGAGCATTGCTAGCTAGAGCTAAAATTGTAAGGATAATAATGAGATTTTTTTTCATTTTTTTAGAAACCAGTTTAGCAATCAGGTCTTGAATGTCAACGGAATCCATGATTACTTCATGAATCTATGACTCAACATTCCAAAAATTATTATGCAGTGATTTTTACATCTACGAAAAAAGATTCAGACCCAGCTTATGATCGGATGTCTCAAGCTATGATGGCACTCGCGCAAAAACAAAAAGGATTTATTTCCTATGAGAGCGCACGTTCATCAGAAGGTTTTGGGATAACGATTTCATACTGGGAAACATCAGATGATATTCGTGCTTGGCATCAAAATACGTCGCATCAGGCCGCACAGGAAAAAGGTAAGCAGTCTTGGTATGAATCATATAAAGTTAGAATTTGTAAGGTAGAGCGAGAGTATTCTTTAGGCGTCTAGTGTGCGAGCAATCTTGGGTAAACCTAAATTTTTCCAATCTAAAAAATTCTTTGGCAAACTGTGTGTGAGTAGAGTTTCTAGATGTTTATTTTCATTTTTTTCATGACATTCTAAAACTTCATTCATTGTAGTTAAGAGGTCTTTCTCTAAAAATTCAATAAATCGAGTTTGATTTACACCTAAAACTTCTCGTACCCTTTGTATACCTTCAAGAAAAACTGTAATGCCGTCTACAAGTTTAGCAAAATTATCGTTTTCAATTTTTTGTGAGATTGCTTCAGCAGCAGCGAAGCTCATCCACTCTAAATTATCTGTGAACTGTATTAAAAGTTGAAGGGTTTCGTCAGCAAGTTCTTTTTTTTCGCCTATGTTCATAAAGTTTCCTCTGGTTCTCGTTCTGGTCTAACTAGGTTTAAAGCAGGGCGAGTGGAGGTTGTGACAGCAACGGGTTTTGCTAGTTTTAAAGTATATGCGATCCATTCTCTAAAAAGAGCAACTCCTTCACCTAGTTGTCGATAGCACTCAGCGCTTTCACGTCCCATCTCAGTCAGTTGTAAGTCGTGGAGATTATGCATCATCACTTTATTCATTTGAGAGAATAAAAGGAGAGGTGAGTGAGTTTTAGCGAGTCGATCGATGAGATCATCGAGGTCGCTTAGTTTTTTCGCGTATGCGGTGAGTTCTTCTTTCTTTTTAGCGCTCATGATTTTTTCTGATTTAAGAACCGCTGTACATTTACTCAATGCTAAAGCTGATTTTTTCGCTTCTTCACAAATTTGAAGTAACACTTTTGACGAATCGTCTAGTTCTCTTAAAAATTTAATGAGGTCTGCTCCAATTAAATCGCGTGAAAGTTCATGTCCAACCGGTGGAACCCAGCCGCAATACCAAGCACGTGCAATATATCCTACTGTGGTGCTAAGCCACTGCTCAATGTGAATGGGATGTTTATTGAGAAGTTCATAATGAACCCCTCCGCCATCGTTTGTGTTGCGTACTTTCGAACGATAAATATTAACTTTCTTTAGAGCTGATTCCCATTCTAGAAGTTCAAAGTGGTTCTCAAGTGATGTTTGGCGTTTATGAAGCCATTCAGAAGTTCCGTATAGCCAAGTTGCGCAGGCCGCTTCCGGAGTGATATCGTTAGCTGGATCTTGGGTAGGCGCAATAATGTAATGACCATTACCATAGGGGCCAGTTTCTAAAAACCGAACAGGACCTACAGAAAGGTTGATCACACGAGTTCCTAAAACACTTGCTAGGTGTACTGCGGCAGTGTCGCATGCAAATAACCACTGACAATGCCCAATGACCGATGTCCAAAGATCAAAGTCCGTGATTCCTACAAGATTGATTATTTCTGGGGTTGAATGGTTTTGAGTAATTGCTTTCGCGCTTTCTAGTGCAGAGGTTCCACCGAGTAAAACTATTCCGTAATCTTCGTTTTTCTCTAAAATGTATTTTGAAAGTTGAGTCCAATTTTTGGCAGACCAAGATTTTGCAGGGTTTCCTGTGTCCAGCTGGAATCCAATCCATTTTTTCTTATTTCCAGTTTTGGACCAATTAAAGGACTCTTCATTTAAATCTAAAGTAAAAAATGACTTAGAAGTCGCTGCGGCATTGCCTACATCAACAGGTTCGCCAAAGTGAATTTGAAGCGCTGTAAGAAGTTGTGTTGTGAGTATGTCTGTAAGGTGAATATTTTGTGGGATCTCACCTTGGACAACACCATGTAAATACTGGCTCCACCCGTCGGCGCAGTAGAAGTCTAAATCTTTTCTACGTGTATATCCTAATTTAATCTTTCCAGGTGTGAGTGCGCAAAGATAGCTGCTAGCTTCAGAAAATGTCCAATTAAGAACTAGATCAAAGGTTTCTTGCGTGATCGGCTGCAGCCACGTTGCAAGATGTTCTAATGTTTCAGTCTCATTTTTTTTACCAGCAAGAAGAGGGGTTAATATATCTTCTGTAGGTAAGGTGATCACTTTTTCTATCCAGCTAACTTTTTGTGCAGCTGCTGCAAATTTCTCTCGAGTAATTAAAGTAATTTCCAAATTAGGGTAGAGTTGCTTTGCAGCTTTGAGTCCCATCAAGCTTTGAATGGTGTCTCCAAGTCTTGCTAGTTGTATAATTGCACAACGAATGGGCGCGTTTGAACGGGCTGTTGTAGATCGAGCGGTTACGGATGTGCTCACGTTGCGCACCTTTTGATATTTTTGATTTCTGATTTCTCTTGTTCTGAATTGTTTTGAGAGCTTATTTTTTGCTCACGAATTAAACTTTGGAGCAACCCGAGTAGGCAGCCTTCTATGTTAATTTCCTCTAGTTCGACATCTTGGGTGATTGTTCCTTGTAGCTTCTTCTTGTCGGTTCCCATCTATCCTCCTTGACAGATTTTTTAGACTACGCTTAATACTTTTCGATCACTTTAAGTAACTCTTTGGATGCTTGATGTTCAGGTTGTAAAGATAAAATTTTCATCACAGTTTGCTTTGAATCAGAAACTCGTCCCAGGTGAAACTGCAGGCCAGCTAAACTATAAAGTAGGCTAATGCTAACTGGTGCGACTTGAATGTATTCCTCTACAATTCTAGCTGCAGTAGCATAACTTTTAAGCTCATATGCATATTTTACTAAATAAAAAATGGCAGTTGAGTTGTTCAGTTCAATTTCTAAAGCTTGTGCATAATAATCATGCGCAGACCGAATGTCTCCCTCGCTAGAAGCACAGCCCGCTAGACCTAAAATCGCGGTCGCATTTTTTGCATTTGTAATCATTGCGTCTGAGAATCTTCTTTTGGCTTCTGCTATTCTTCCAGATTGCAAATAGAGAGTTCCTAAGCAAATTTGTATATCTTCTGACTCTGGAATAAGGTCTGAAGCGCGAAGGTAATGCTTTTCTGCTTTGTGTGTTACGCCAGCTCTGTTCCAGCAGTTTCCAGCCGTTTTATGTAGTTCAAAGCGGATATTTTTTTCTAGAGAGTGTATGTGAATCGCTCTTTCTACGGTTTCAGCTGCCTGTTGAAATTTTGTTTGTTTGACTAAAATTTGGATAAGTTTTTGATAAGTTGAAATTGAGGGTTGATACGCAATAGATTCTTCGTATTGAGATTTTGCTTCTTCAAGTTTACCTTCTGCTTCAAAGCACATTCCAAGTCCGAAGAGAGCATGCGCAGTTTGTTCTCCTGTTTTGGAAACAGTTTTGTAGATATTTCTAGCGAGTGCATAATCTTTTGCTTTTACAAGAAGATCTGCATTTTTTAGCAGGTAAGGGACGTTTAATTTTCCAGAGGATAGGTATACTCCATCAGAGATATATTTGTGTTCACTTTGAGTAGGCTCAGTAGTGACTGAGGTAGTGTGTTGAGTTTTCGATTTAGGTTTTACTTTTAGAAAATAACCCATCATGTTTTGATTAGAATTATTTTCAAAATCACTCAGAATTTCCTCTAGATTTCTTAATTTTGACACCCGATCGGATGCAGATGGGATGGGAGTAATATCAATCGATTCAATGTGGTTGTGATCCAACTGTCGAGAGAGAATTTCACGAATTAAATGAGTCATTTCATTCATAGCTTCGTATCTACTCCTTCACCCGATTCAGCTACCCAACTACTCTTAAATTTTTTAACCATTGATTTGTTTTTTTCGGTCGAAAGGATTTCTTTATGGATTTTCTCTTTTTCGATTTCAATGCTCGAGACAATTTTCTTTTCTGTTTTCAAAATTAATTCAATTAAAGAAGTTTTAGTTTGAAGCTCTTGCATAACAGATTTTTTTAGATCTGCGGTTTTTTCCGAACTGCTTAAGAGGGAAATGGTCTCAGAAATTTTTCTGTCATAAAGTTCCATTGCTTTAAGAATGGCTTCTCGCTTTGATTCTGCTTCTTTGAGCGTGCTAAAGTCTCCCTTTTCTAAAAAATTAACTAGTGAAGTAGAAACTTCTAGAAATTTTTTAAGGCAACGGTTTTTAGTTTGAAAAAGCTTAATTACATCCATTATTTTTGAACACTTCCTTTACCCAATTGTTCAACTGCGCCTTTCCACCCATCCAGCAGAGTTTCTAAAAGCTTTTGTGTGACTTGGAGCGGCTCAGACACATTTTCAGTGTTTGCTTTAATCAGCTGCTCTGCCATAAAATTGTATAGTCGTTCTAAATCCTCAGCAATCTTTCCGCCGACATTAAAGTCGAGGGTATTCATAAGCTCATTAATAATGTCATGAGCTTTGCCGATCGCCATTCCTTTGGCGGTAAGATCCTTTTTCTGAATGCTCTCCGTCGCTTTTTTGACGTTTTTGATTGCTGCCTCGTAAAGCATGATGAGTAGCTGCCCTCGGTTCGCTGTTGTAACCGCTGTGACTTTGTATTGGTTTGCTCCGTAATTATTTCCCATATTATCCACCTAAGAGTTGACTAACGATGTTATTTCCCCCACCACTTGGGAGTGCTGAACTAATGTATTGTTGCTGACGCTGCAAATTGCCTAGAGTTGCTTGTAGCCTTGAAAATTTTTCTGTGAGGTCTTGCTGTTTTCGCTCTAAGAGACGTGTCTTGTTGTCGATCTGTCGGTCAATGTCTTGTATGCGTGAACGCAATCCTTGCTCTCGGCTTGAAAGAAGTCCAGTTCCAACACGCGTATAACCTTCAAGCACAGACTTCATTTGATAAGCGAAGCCGATCTCACCAGTAATTGCTTCTGAGATTGAACCAAAATCAGAGTCGAGCAGCTTTTTAAATTTGTCTTCTTTAAATGAGAGTTGGCCACTTTTATCAAACTCGATACCCAGTTGGTTGAGAAAAACTAATTTTGGATTGCCGTCTCCCTTTTCTCCACCATAAAAACCTTCATGCATGAGATTTCTTAAGCGGTATTCAATGTTTTGCAATCCAGTATCACCTGCGAAAGTTGAGCGAGTATCGCTTTTTTCGTCAATTTGATTTTGTTTACTAATAAATCCGAAAACAGTATTCAGTTGATCTACGAGGGATTTAACTTTTCCAGCAACTTTTTGAGTGTCCTCACTGATTGTAAACATAAAGGGTTCGTCTGGTTTGGCTTGCTTGAGCTTAAGATTTACTCCAGGGAGAAAATCTGCAATATCGTTGCTTTCAGCTTCTATGGGAAAATTATCCACAAGAATTTTAGCGTTTTTAGCTTCATATTCACCATCAATATAGAAATCCTTTGAGCCATCTAAAAAATAGAATTCTGGAAATGTAACTTGGTTAGTGGCTCCGTCTTTTTTTGCAGCGAGTATGAGTTTCCATGGATTATCTGTATTGGAGACGTCTTTGATCACTGAGGCACGTACGATGGAGTCTGGGTGATTATTGATTGCAGATGCAATCCCATTTAGGCTGGCATGATCATCGTCAATATAAATTTCAAGAGCGTCTCCGCTCGAGGTATACATGTTAACGTATCCAACACCTAATGAAGTATCATTAGGGTCCTCAAATCCATTTGAAATAATGGATGTCCTCGCGGCTAGTTGATCTACTTGAATTTGGTAGGAACCAGGCTCCGCTTTGTCTTTGTCGACGGTAACACCAATGATTTTTTCTGCTTCACCTAAGTCTACTTTGAGTTCTCTGAATTTTTTAAAGTCACTCATTTCAGCTAGTGCTTTATCTAATCCACTAAATTTTGTTTTGAACTCTTGGAAAAGTTTTAATTTTGCTTCTTCGCGTGCTTTTCTGGCTTCAAGCGCTTTTATAGGTTGAGCTTCCGCCTCAATAATTTGCTTAACTGCTTGTTTAAATTGGCCTCCGCCAACCGGGTCGAACCGTAAACCCACTGGGTCCTCCTGACCTTCTTCTTTAAATTATGCGGGTTTTTCAGGCAGATGCCAATCGGCACAAATTTGCCTATCGGACTTCTTGAATTTTTCCAGCGTTGACAGTAAGGACCTGAAGTCCATGAGAGTTTTTTAAGCCTTCAAATGAGAGGGTGCCTGAAACACCTGGAAAATTTTTGACACTCATGAGCTGGTCTCTAAAGTCAGATCTTCTAGGATTTGCTGGTAATCTTCGAATGACAGATTCAACTAATGTAGCTGTGTCGTATGCCATAGCATCCATGGCTGTGGGTTCTCGTTCATAAGCTAATCTAAATTTTGAAATAAACTCTTGAACAGAAGGCGAAAGGCTTTCTGGGTAAAAAGCATCTACAAAGTAGATGTTTTGCAGATTTGTTGGGGCTCTCTTTAAAAACTCTAGAGAATTCCAAGCGGATGTTCCAAGGAAGTTAATCTTGTCGACATCTCGATAGGAAAAAGTAGGTAAGACTTGCCCAGCTACTTTAGGTTCATCGGGGATAAAAACTGCTTCATAGTCGATGATAGGTTTGAGATTGAAAAATTTTTCAGTCTTTCGAGTTTTTCTTTTAATATTTTGTAATTCTCTTTCTTTGGTTAGCAAATCGAGCTCTAACTGCCTGGCATCTTGGTAATACAGTCCCGAAAGCTTATCGACTACTTGTCTAAAATCAGTTTCGTTTGGGATGTATGACTCGATTCCTACAATTTCCCCACCTAAATGGTCTACGGCATTCCAAAAATACTGGCTCGCAGCTTCTCCTACCTTATCCCGCGGGTAGAGTATGGCAAATTTTTTCAATTTCAATCTTTCGACAGCATATCGAGCTATTTCTTTTGATTGATGCTCCAACGTTACACCAGATTGGAAAATGTAATCTCCTGATACTCCAGGGTATCTAGCTAGTGAGATCAGTGGAACTCCTAAGCTTTGAGCTCTTTGTGTAATGAGCTCGATCCCTTTGCTAGCAAGGGGGCCTATGACTGCAAGAACATGGTGTTTAAAAACAAGTTTATCTAGGGCTTTTATAGCTTGAGATGGTTCATCGCCACTGTCTTCGATTACGAGATTAATGTTCGGGCCAGAGTATTCTGATTCAAAAAAACGAAATGCAAGTTGGATACTCTCTAAATCGCTCTGTCCGTAGGTTCCAAATTTTCCTTTTAGTGGGAGTAGTACTCCGATTGTGTTTCCGTCAACAACAGATGCTGTTTGAGCGGATTTTATGAGTTCTGTGGCTTGAGTATAATATTGACTTTGTGGGTATCGATTAATCAAATTTCTTAAATGAACTTCACCCGCTCCAGGATTTCCGAGCGCAATTTCTTCAGATCCCATTTGAAATAATAATCGGTCAGCAAAGGCTGAGTCCTCGAATTCTTTAAAAAGTGCTTCATAGATCGGCATTTTTCTAATTCGTGCAAGGGATTGATCAAGCACAATGTAGAAGGCATTTTGTGCTTCATGGCTTTCGCCTGTCCGAACGACATTGAGTAGACGTCCTGCGATTAAGCACTCTCGTGCAGCTTCAGGCGCTAAGTTCTTTTTTAAAAAAACTTTAGATTTAAGATAATGGATTTTAATTCGATTCCATTTATCAATGTTTTCTGTGGATATTTTTTGAAGGTTGCCTTGTGCATCATCAACTTGGCCGAGTTGATATTGAGCACTTGCCAGATTGTACAACGCGTATGCCCCCAATGATTTTTGAGTATCCAATTCCAGAGCTTTTTTGAAAGAAGCGGTGGCTTTTAGGGGCTGTTTGACGGCTAAATAGGCTAATCCTTTTAGGTTGTAAATTTGCGCGCGAAGGGCGCTTTTGGGATAATATTTTTCAAACGCAGCGGCTTTCTGTTGAACTTGATCCATTTGACCTGATTGATACGCGGTTTGAATTTTCAGAAATTCGGATTTTTCTTTACCTGTTGCTCCTTGAGAAAGACTTTCAGAAGAATCGATGGGGCCATCCATTCCGGATGGTGAGGTTCCTTTTTTGGTAGAGGTGCCGCACCCGTTGAGAAGGCTAATAAAAATATAAGTCAACCACGTCGCTTGGAATAGTCTATTTCTAGCCAAAGATTGTCTTTACCTTTTCAAAGAAGCTTTGATGACGAGAGCTTGCGGCTTCAAGCCCGCTCTCTTCTAGTTTTCTCATGAGGTCTTTTTGTTCATTACTCAAACGAGTAGGTGTTTCTACGATGACTTTCACGAGTTGATCTCCACGTCCATATGAACCTAATTTTGCCATTCCTTTGTTCTTTAGTCGAAGAATCTTATGAGACTGTGTGCCTGAAGGAACCTTGAGTTTTACTTTACCTTCTAAGGTGGGAACTTCGATTTCGGCTCCTAACGCTGCTTGTGCAAAAGTAATCGGCACCTCGCATAAAACATCTGCATCTTCTCGTGTAAAAAAATCATGCGGTAATACATTGACGGTAACATAGAGATCTCCAGGGGGAGCCCCTCTTTCGCCGGGTTCGCCCTCTTCCGAAAGTTTGAGTCGCTGCCCAGTGTCTATTCCAGGAATAATTTTAACTGCGATTTGTGATTGCTTTTTTATGCTTCCACTTCCATGGCAAGTATTGCATGGGTTGGGTATAGTTTCTCCTGCTCCATTGCATTTTGGGCAAGGGCGAGAGATTGCAAAGAACCCTTGTTGAAAAGTGACTTCACCTCGTCCATTGCACTGATTACATTTTTCTGGATGAGTTCCTGATTTTGCGCCACTTCCACTACAGGTGCCACAAGTAGTTTTTTTGTTAACAGAGATAATTTTCTCTCCACCAAAGGCGGCTTCCTCGAAGGTAATATCCATGTTTGTCTTCAGGTCAGCACCCGATCGCCTACGTCTTTGGTTGGTGCGGAATCCGCCCATCCCTGTAGCGGCACCAAAAATGTCACCAAAGATATCGCCAAAAATGTCGTTTACTGTTCCACCGAAGCCTTCAAACCCACCACCAAATCCTGGTCCGCCAGCTCCCATGGCTGCATGGCCAAATTGGTCATAAGTTTGTCTTTTTTGAGAATCAGATAAAACTTCGTAAGCTTCAGAAAGTTCTTTGAACTTTTCTTCTGCTTTTTTATCTCCTGGGTTTTTATCCGGATGAAATTGGACTGCGAGTTTACGATAAGCCTTTTTAATTTCCTCAGGTGAAGAATTTCGGTTGAGCCCTAAGATTTCGTAATAATCGCGTTTGTTGGCGGCCATGGCTGATTTTAGACTTCTTTAAAGTCTGCATCAATAACATCGTCCTTTTTATCTCCGGCTTTCTTCTCTTCAGCGTTTTCCTCAGCTTGATGTCCACTTGCTCCGTTACCGGGGGTACCGTTAGCACCAGGACCGGCGGCCTTATACATCTCTTCGGCCATTTTATTTGAAGTGGCGGTGAGATTTTCAGTCGCTTTTTGGAGGGCTTCTAATTCTTTGCTGTCGAGGTGTTTTCTAGCTTCAACAAGAGCAGTCTCAACATTTTTCTTGGTATCAGCAGAAATTTTATCACCGTTTTCTTTGATGGTTTTTTCAATCGTGTAAATCAAGCCATCTAAGGTGTTACGTGCATTAACGAGTTCTTTGCGTTTTTCGTCCTCTGCTTTGTGGGTTTCTGCCTCTTTTTGCATTCTCTTGATTTCTTCTTCAGTTAAACCGCTTGAAGGAGTAATGCGGATAGATTGTTCTTTTCCTGTTCCCAAGTCTTTTGCATTGACGTGCACGATTCCGTTCGCGTCAATATCGAACGTAACTTCAATTTGAGGCACGCCTCGAGGCGCGGGTGGAATTCCAACAAGGTCGAATCGACCTAAAGATTTATTATGTTCTGCAAATTCGCGTTCACCTTGGAGGACGTGAATTGTTACAGCGGTTTGGCTGTCTGCTGCTGTTGAAAAAACTTGAGATTTCTTAGATGGAATTGTCGTATTTTTTTCAATAAGTTTAGTCGAAACTCCACCTAATGTTTCGATTCCAAGTGAGAGTGGAGTAACGTCGAGTAAGAGAACGTCTTTTACTTCGCCTTTGAGTACTCCACCTTGGATTGCAGCTCCAACAGCTACCACTTCGTCCGGGTTGACACCTTTGTGAGGCTCTTTACCGAAGATCTCCTTTACCTTTTGTTGAACTCTAGGCATACGGGTCATGCCACCGACTAGAATAACTTCATCGATTTTACTTTTTTGAACACCTGAGTCGTTAATGCAGGTTTCGCAAGGAGCAACAAGTTTGTCGATTAAATCTGAAACGAGTGCTTCGAGTTTCGCTCTAGATAGTTTCATACTCAAGTGTTTGGGACCTGAAGCATCTGCGGTGACGAAAGGCAGATTGATATCTGTCTCCATGGTGCTAGAGAGCTCATGCTTAGCCTTTTCAGCTGCTTCTTTAAGGCGCTGAAGAGCCATTTTATCTTTTCTTAGGTCAATACCGTTTTCTTTTTTAAACTCATCAGCCATCCAATCCATAATTCTTTGGTCGAAGTTACCTCCACCTAAGAAAGTGTCTCCGTTGGTAGCTTTTACTTCGAATACCCCATCGCCCATTTCAAGAATGGAAATATCGAAGGTACCTCCTCCTAAGTCAAAGACTGCAACTGTTGAATCTTTTCCTTTTTTGTCTAAGCCGTAAGCTAAGGCTGCAGCAGTCGGTTCATTGATAATACGCTTAACGTCTAAGCCCGCAATGCGGCCAGCATCTTTAGTGGCTTGTCTTTGAGCGTCGTTAAAGTATGCGGGAACTGTAACTACAGCTTCGGTGACGGGTTCACCTAGGTAGTCTTCAGCTGTTTTTTTCATTTTCTGTAAAACAATCGCTGAAATTTCTTGAGGGGAATATTCTCTATCTCCTATTTTTACCCATGCATCCCCATTTTTTGAGTCTACGATTTTAAAAGGGGCGACCTTAGTAAACTCTTGAACTTCTTTTGAGTTGGATTTTCTTCCAATGAGTCGTTTTGATTCAAAAACAGTTTTATCTGGGTTAGTGACCGCTTGACGTTTTGCTGTTTGTCCTACAAGTTTTTCTCCTGAGGCTGCAAATCCAACAATGGATGGGGTTGTGTTTAAGCCCTCTGAGTTTGCAATTACTTTGGGGTCTCCACCCTCAAGTACTGCTACGCAGGAGTTTGTTGTTCCTAAATCGATACCAATGACTTTACCCATAAACTGTTTCCTTCCTTAATATGTCTCTGGTGTTTAAGATGGTTATGATTTTTCCTTAGTCAACTCAAGTAAAATAGCTTTTTCTTTCTATCACTTCTGGCCATTGCTTACAGTAACCCGCGCTGGGCGGAGAAGGCGTCCGTGAAGGGTGTAACCCCTCGATAACTCACTGATAATTACCCCCTCAGGTTGGTCTGAGTTTTCATGGGCGATGGCTTCGTGAAGATTGGGGTCGAAAGGCTTAGCTAGGCTTTCTACAGTTTGGAGGCCTTGTCTTTGAAGAGTAGACTTAAACTGGTCGACGACCATTTTGAGTCCTTCAGACAGTGTTTTATCGGTGCCTGGCGGGAGGTGAGTTTGAGCGCGTTCTAGGTTATCAAGAACTTGTAGTAGATCACGTGCCACTTGCTCCCACCCATATTTCATGAGGTCCACTCGCTCTTTTTGCATGCGTTTTTTGAAGTTTTCAAATTCTGCGTAAAGGTAAAGATATTTAGCTTCTTGTTCTTTCAGTTGTGTTTGGAGTTGGGCTTGGGTTTGCTCAGAATGAGGTTGTGCAGAGGCGGTTTGGGGCTCAGCTTGTGTACCATTAGAGCTGGTAGTGGTGTTTTCCTTTAATTTTTCTTCTGGTTTTTCTTGAGTCACTCTTTTACCTCCAAGCAGGTATGAGTAATATGGTGTTTAAATATGAATAGTCAAATAAGAAATTCTCTTGCGATTGCAATACTTATAACGAGTTTTTCTGCCTCAGGTTTCGATTTGGAGCCACCCGCCTGTTTCTCTCAGAGAGAAGAGCTTTTGAAGGTCTCAGACCAAGAGGTTTTGGCGCGGTTAGTTTTTGCTGAGGGTCTATCGACTGGGTGTTTAGGGAATGCGGATCAAGATCCTGCAGTGTTTGAGTTGCTCGCTTATGGGGTGATGAATCGTGTAAGACTGAGTGAGCGGTTTGAGATGTTTGCGAAAAAATATGGCTCAGGAGTGCGTGGGGTGGTTTTTCAGCCGAAGCAGTTTAATCCTGCGGTGTCGTCTCAATCAAAGTATTCGCGGTATTTCCTTTGTCCTTTTGATGTGACGAGGGATTCAGAGGATCAGAAGAGGCTTTGGAAACTAGCGTGGCAGGCTGCGGGCAAGGCGGTTTTACGCCCAAGTGATAATCCGTTTTTGTTAACGGAGTGGGAGAAGAAGAAGGGGTTATCGTTAGTCACTCATTTCTATTACCCGAAGTCCGTACAGGCGACCCGTGTGCCGCCAAATTGGGTGGATGTTTCGGAGAACTCTCGGACTTGGGTGAGGGATGTGGCAATGAAAGATTGCCTATGGTTTTTCAGGTTAGAACGCGGGGAGTGACTTAGAACGGGTGTGTTCATGTTTTCTCACTTAAAACTATAATATCCAATAGTTTAGTTATTTAATTTATATGTAGCAATGTCGAGTTTATGAGTAAAAGCTTACTAAAATGCTTGTTCTTATGATAATGAAATCTCAACTTTAAGTGAGGTAACCTATGGTTGTTTTTTTGCTTTTGTTCGTGTTTCTTCTTCCCTATCAAAATGTAACAGCATCATCGGATCCTCGCTCTTGTGATGGGCTTATTGTTAAAAAAAATCTGAACAATCAAGAATTCTTCGAACTTGTATCGGCTACTGTAAAAAAGCAGACTGATTCTGCCCATAATCGTAATGCTAAACAGGCGGCATTGAATATTTTTTCTGTCATAGATCAGGCATCAGATAGCTATCAGTTTACTAAAGCAACTGTAATTGTATTAACTGAAGCTACATTTTATTATGAACGGGCAGTTCGGTTTTATAATGAGATTCTTAATTTAGTTTTTCAGAAATCTCATACTATTGAAATGAATGATGAAGAAATTGGTCTTATCCAATCGGCTTTGAGAAAACTTGCAGAAAGCTATGCAAATGGTTCTTCGTATAAAATTCCAGGGTTAGCAGCTGATATTAATGCTTTTGCAGATTACACGTGGGGAAAAACGCGCGATACGGAAGTTGAAGTGCAAAAATACTTAAGCCGGGTTTCCCATTTTGTTGATGATACAATTCAGGTTGGGCATGCAACAGCAAAAATAGTCAATACGGCATTAGATGGTCGTTCGTTTGCAAGAGCATTGAATACCGCGTTGACTCATTTTAGTTTTTATTATTCTCGTGAGGCTGGATATTATTTGTCTTTGTTAAAAGATTGCTACGCTAATTCAAGAAATATTCGGCTATCAGTTTCTGACGAAGCTATGATTAAAAATGCAATTAGTGTCGTTGTAGCAAATAGAGAGAAAAACAATCCAGGTTTGGCGATGCAAGTTGGGCGGTACGCTACTTACACCTGGGGTAATTGATTGTTAACTAACTCATATCAACGCCGCAATAATCTGGTCCGAGAGTGCAAATCCGCGAGGCGTCAGTCTTAGGTAGTCTTTATGGAGAGGGTGGACTTCGAGTAACCCATCTCTTTGTAACATTTCGCCTTTAACTTGTCTTATCTCTGTATCTAACCAGGAAACCGGAAAGCCATCGTTTAATCTCAAGGCTAACATCCAGTTTTCTAAGCAGAGCTGGTCAGAAGTTAAGTTCTCTGACCATTCTACCGGAATTTTGCCAGAAGATAAAAACTCAGCATACTTGTGAATGGATGAAAAATTTTTCCAGCGTCGGCGAGTAGCGGGGTCGTAAGAATGAGCTGATGGTCCAAGGCCTAAGTAAGAGTTCTTCTTCCAATAATTCATATTATGGAGAGAGCGGGCTCCATTTTTTGCATAATTTGAAATTTCATAATGCTCAAATCCCTGTGAAGTCATCCATTGATCGACAAACTCAAGATGTGCAAGTTGAATTTTTTCATTTGGGAGTTCTTTGTACATTGCATGATGAGGAGGCAAGGTGAGTAAATAACAACTTAAGTGTTGAATGGGATAGCGAGTGAGTGTGGTGAGTGCAGCTTCAATGTCTTGTATGCTTTGACTGGGAACCCCGCAGAGTAAGTCAATTGAAACATTTGCAAAGCCTGCTTTAAAAATGTTTTCTAAAGCTTGGATCGCATCTTCTTCAGTGTGAACTCGTCCTAGGAGTTTAAGAAGATCTGTTTTGAGAGCCTGTACGCCCATGCTGATGCGGTTTATCCCTAGTGCTCGGCACTGTTTGAGAGACTCAAAACTGACAGACGACGGGTTGGCCTCCATGGTCCACTCCGTTTCAGAAGTAATCTGAGTAAACTGTTCCAGTTCCCTGAGAAATTTCTCCATAAAGCGCGGAGAAGTCATACTGGGTGTGCCCCCTCCGAAGAAAACGGTCTCTAATTGAGGCGCTAGCAATGGTCCTTGGAGTTTTAACTCAGACAGTAGAGCATTTTCAAAAGTCGGAGGATCTTCTGTTTTGACACGAGATTTTGCTAGAGAATAGAAGTCACAGTAATGGCACTTGGCTTCACAAAAGGGGAAGTGAACGTAAAGTGATTTCATATCCATTTCATTGGCTTCTATACCAAAAAAAGATATCATTCAAAGAATCAATATGACTACACCTGAGCAAGTTTTACTTTCCAATGGAATTCCTGTGATGTTGCAACACTTTGACGGCCCAGTGGCGTCTATTTATTGGTGGAACAGCGTAGGTAGTGTGGATGAAAAACGCAATGAAGAGGGGTTTGCTCATTTTTTAGAGCATATGTTGTTCAAAGACGCTTCAGCTAAAGAAACAGGTAAAGCGTCTACGGGGCAAACAGCTCAAGCGATTGAGGCACTGGGTGGAGATATTAATGCTTATACGTCGTTTGAGCAGACTGTTTATCATGTGACATGTGCAGCTCAGCATATGGAAAAGATCATCGATGCGTTTGGAAAGACGGCTCAGCCACAGAAATTCCTTAAATTAGATTTTGAACGTGAACGTGAAGTGATTTTAGAAGAGCTTAAGAAAAATGAAGATTCACCTTCAAGGCAACTTTTTCAAAACCTTTTTAAATCTACTTTTGGTGCTCATCCCTATGCGAGGCCTGTGATCGGGTATGCTAAAACGCTGAAGGCCGCAAAAGTTGGAAATCTCGAAACTTTTTATAAAAGAAATTATGTTTCTGGAAAAATGGGTCTCATTGTCGTGGGTCCAATGGAGAGTGATCGCAAGAAAAATATTATTAAAAGATTAGAAAAATATTTTGGATCATCTGTAATCAAAAAAAATAAAGCCGTAGTTCGTGAGAAAAATTCCATTTCTAAACATCATCCTTCTTTTACTGTGAAAAAATTTGATGTTCAAACGCCTACACTGAGTTTCGCATTTCGTGTCCCAGATTTAAAGCATCAGGATATCCCAGCTTTGGATCTTTTAGCTGGAATTTTAGGAATGGGAGAAGTTTCTCGATTTTATCAAAAATTATTTTATCAAACCTCTGTTGCGACAGATGTATCCGCTTCTCTTTTTGTACCCAATGATCCAGGGCTTTTATATTTTCAGGCTGACTTGGAAAATTTGGAAAAAGTAAAGCATTGTTCTCATGAGGTGTTTAAAGAAATTCTCCATCTCCAGAACCATGGTCCTACTCAAGAAGAGATCGATCGAATCATTGTGAACAATGAAAGTGAAAAAATTTATGCTCGTCAGACCACAGATGGAATGGCAGGAAGAATTGGTTATTTGAGATTTATTTTGAATGATATGGGATTTGACGAAAAATATTTAGAACAACTACGTTCGGTTAAATCTGAAGACATCCAAAGAGTAGCAAGAGAATATTTAAATTATGATGGGATGTGTGGAGTTTTGCTGCAACCCAAGTCTCAAAGTGAGTATGATTTTTCTGAAACACAGATGGAAGCAAAGACTATACTTAAGAAGTCAGAGTTAAAATCGAAGACACACTTTGTTTCTGGACACAAGAAAAGTGCTCAGCATTTCACTCTACCATCTGGTGTAAGAGTCATATTTAATGAGCGCCCAGAGACGCAGGTTTTTAGTATTCACGCATCAGTTTTGGGTGGAGTGCGTTTAGAGACCATAGGTCCAAGTGGAAATTGGGGAGCGAGTAATCTGATCTCACTTTCGTGGACTAAGGGAACTACAGATAAGGATGCGAAAACGATTTCTTCTTTCATTGAAGGTAGTGCTGCTGCAATGGATGGATTCTCTGGTCGTAATACGATTGGCTTACAACTAACCGGTCTAGCTAAAGATTGGGGTAAACTTTCTCCGTTGTTTAGTGAAGTTTTATTGGATCCTGTTTTTTCTGAGAGCGAAGTGGAGCATGCGCGAAGAATTGCTGAAGACTCTATTAAGAGTATGGATGATCATACAGCTCAGCTTTCGTCTCGTTTGTTTTTAGAAAATCTTTTTGAAAGACACCCTTACGGACGTGTTACAGTGGGTTCATTAGAAACTGTCTCTAAAATTAAATCTGAAACTCTTAAAAAGCTTCACAGAATGTGGGTTCAACCTAAACGTTTAGTTTTATCTCTAAGTGGTTCACTGAATCAGAAACAATTAGAAAAATGGCTTCACGATTTGGATAAAAATTTTAAAACAGATCCATCTCAAAATTCTTCAGAAATTCTTGCAGATGAACCTGTTTTAAAAGCCCCACGTTGGGTGGAGAAATCTTTAGGCAGGGAACAAGCTCATATTTTTATAGGTGGGCTGGGAACAACGCTTCGATCAAATGATCGTTTTGCGATTCGATTATTGAATACGCTATTGGGTGGTCAGAGTGGGCGTTTATTTATCGAGTTAAGGGAGAAAAAAAGCCTAGCCTACAGTGTTGCTCCTATGAGTTTTGAAGGGATTGAAAGGGGTTATGTAGCTGGGTACATTGCTTGTGCATTAAATAAGCGTGAAGAAGCAGTTGCCGGACTTAAGACAGTATTTGAGAGTTTAGCAAAAAAAGGTCCTACCCCTAAAGAGATGGAAAGAGCGCGAGAGTTTTATCTTGGGAGAAGGGCGATGGATCTTCAAAGTGATTCGTCCTTAGCTTCCAACTATGGGTTGGAATCATTATACGGTGTTGAATCGATTGAGACTGAAGAGTTAATTAAAAAAATAAAACAAGTGACTTCTAAGGAAATTCAAGAAGTATGTAAAAAATATTTCTTAGAATCACATTTAGTCACAAGTGTAGTAGGATAGATGTAGGATATAAAATGCTAAAAGATTTTTCATTTAGTTTTGTTTCACTTTTTGTTGCGCTTGATATCGTCGGAATTCTTCCGATGTATATCAGCATGATTCAGCATCTAAACCCCAAACAGAGAAAAGAAACGATTCGCACGTCTATTGTTGTTGCGTTCATTGTAGCTTTAGTTTTCATGTTGATTGGGCAAATGCTTTTCAAGTTTATCGGAATTACTCTTTCTGATTTTAAGATCGCCGGCGGAATTGTTTTGCTCTTAATTTCTTTAGCAGATTTGCTAGGATCTCCTGAGTCTAAAAATCGGGCATCAGGGTCCACTGGAATTGTGCCGCTTGCAGTGCCTTTGATTACGGGTCCCGCTGCTATGACAACATTGGTAATTCAGGCCGGTAGTTATGGTCATCTTGTGACGATAGCGTCAATGATTGCAAATTATTTTATTGCTTGGTTAATTTTACATAATTCATTTGTTCTCACTCGTATCTTTGGTCGAGATGGGACTGTTGTGATTTCTAAAATTGCAGCTTTGCTACTCGCTGCTATTGGTGTTGCGATGATACGAAGTGGGGTTTATGGAGCAATCAAAGGTTATTGATTGGAAAGCACTTTTTAAAAAGGAGCGCCTGCCTGCAGTTGTGGTTGATTTGAATGCGTTCGATCGTAATGTAGAAAAGTTAAGAAATCTTACTCAATCTATTGATCCAAAGAAAAAAATTAGAATTGCTTCCAAATCCGTTCGCGTACCAGTCTTAATGAAAAGAGTTTTAGAGAGTAGCGATCAATTTCAGGGATTAATGTGCTATTCTGCTGAAGAAATTGGATTTCTTTCTAACTTAAAAGGATTTGTTTTCGACGATTTTTTACTAGCTTATCCAACGTTACAAAATTCTGATCTAAAAATTCTTCAGTCAGTTCATGAAAATAGAAAAACAATAAAAATTGTTGTGGATTCCGTGCAACATCTTCAAGCGCTTTCAAAATTTTTTGTTGATTCGCAAAATCCATTACAGGTTTTGATTGATGTTGATCTTTCATTGAGATTTTTTCGGGGATGGTTGCATATCGGTGTAAGAAGAAGCTCAATTCGTACAACTGAGCAGGCAGTTCTACTGGCGAAAGAAATTGCTCGATATCCTGGCCTAATTTTTTCTGGATTTATGGCTTATGAAGCACAAGTGGCGGGTTTAGGAGATCGTAATCCATTTAAGTCTATTCTTAATCCCCTTGCGCGTTGGGTGAGAAAGATGTCGGTTCAATATATTCAAAAAAGACGCACGGAGCTTTTAATTGAGTTTAATAAAAACAAATTCAATATCAAAATATTTAATGGAGGTGGAACTGGGAGTTTCAATTATGCTTTACAAGAGAGTGTGTTAACGGAGGTAACAGCTGGCTCGGCGCTTCTGTGTCCTCATCTTTTTGATTATTATTCAAATGTTCAATTTGAGCCAGCATGCTATTTTGCGCTTCAAGCTGTTAGATCATCTGATCCTGGTTATGTTACTGCTCAAGGGGGTGGTTACATCGCATCTGGAGAGGCTGGGAAGGATCGACTGCCTGTCCCGATTTGGCCGGAGAATCTTGCTCTTATTGATATGGAGGGAGCCGGAGAGGTTCAGACTCCTGTAAAAGGAGTTGGGACTTCAAATGTAGAAGTCGGTGGACCAATTGTATTTCGTCATGCTAAGGCAGGGGAGTTGGCAGAGCGGTTCAATGAGTATTTGTTGATTGCGGATGGCCAAATTATAGCGAGAGAAAAAACTTACCGAGGGTATGGGATGAGTTTTTTTTAAAGGAATAGCTAAAGGGTGTAGTCAAAGGGTGTAGGAAGTTGAAACGGTTTTATTTCATATTTATTTTTGCATTTATTTTTAATTCAGAAATATCTTTTTCTAATTCTCATGAAAACTATGGACACTTAGATGCGCAGGAAGATCAGCTTTACCAGCAGTTTCAGTTCTTTGGTGAGTCCTTTTCGCATACCCGCTTTTGTCGACACAAAGGGATTGCGGTGCCAGATGCAGCAGTTCCTGGGCATTTAACAATGACTTTTGATGATGGGCCTAATCCAGAGACTACCCCTTTAGTTTTAGATGTATTAAAGGCACACAAAATCCAAGCAACTTTTTTTGTAGAAGGACAAAATGTTCGTGGCCATGAATTGATTCTTGAAAGAATGTTGCGTGAAGGGCATCGAATTGGGAATCATTCTTATACACACCCAAATTTTGAAAGTCTCAATTTTGATCAACAAAAAAAACAAATTGATAAGACTACTGCTGTGATCGGTCCTTATTTTGATCCTAGAAGTTATTTTAGGTTTCCCTACGGGAACGCAACTTGTGATAGTTATGATTATTTAAGTTCCAAACAATATCGAGTTGTGGGTTGGCATATTGATACTTGCGATTGGGCATATGCAGATGGAAGAATTTCAGACAAAGAGCGAATGATTTGTGAAATCCAGAATGGCGAAGAGAAAAATTTCGTCACTCATGTGAAGAGAGTCGCAGGTGTTGAGCGAGGGGGGATTGTATTGATGCATGATGTGCACCACTTCACTGCAGATCATCTCAATCAACTTTTAAATGAGCTTGAGAGCGATGGATATCTTTTTGCAGATCTTGCAGATCAAAGTGTGTCTCCAGTATTGAACCGGTAGTTAAAATAAATAACTAGGCTAATTCTGATCTCCCAAATAAACTCCAACTTGATATCCTATGACTTGATAAGGTTTCCCCCCTGAGTAATACAAAGACATGATTAGTCCTCGAATTCCAATTCGGATGAGGCGAAGTACGGCTGGCATTGGGAGTCTGTAATTCCAGGAAAATTCTAATTTCCAAAAAACGATAGTCAGGATCCACTTTGGAAAGAAGGAGAGAATAGTTAAAAGTACTTTCAAATCTTCTAGGTCCTGTTTAGGCATGTAATCCAAAACTCGGTCACAGTGTTGGACTGCGTGTGATTGGGAAAAGCTTGGAAATGATCCTTCTCCAGGAAGGAGGCAGTCTCCAATTTTATTTACCGCTTGAATTTGTCTATTCTTAAGATGTTTTGAAATCATCATTGAGCAAGCGCTTTCTGTGCAGCCATCTGGCTCAGTGCCATAATTGTAAAAGAAGGGTTAATTCCCGGAGCAGAAGGAAAAATGCTGGAGTCAGCGATCCATACATTTCTGTGACCATGTAATTGAAAGTCTGGATTCACAACAAAGCGTGAGGCATCTGATCCAATGGGACATCCTCCCATTAAATGAAGTCCAAATCCTTGCATACAAGGGATGATTTCCTGGGCGCCTACAGATTGGAAGAAATTTTTTACTAACTCTAACCCAAATTTTGCTTTTTTAAGGTCGTTCGAAGTGAGTTTTTTCTTGAGGACGATTTTACCTTGGTTTGTCACTGAGATCAGTCCGCAAGCATCATCGCGCAAGGCAACTTCCATAGAAGCCATAAAACGATATTTTCCCATCAAGCGATGGTGCTTTCTTCCATATCCGGGTAAGAGCATGGCTGTACCGATGGGGGGAGCAAAAACATTTTCTAACTTAATCCCCATTTTTCTTAATTGAGAGTCTTCAGATTTAACCGCTTGGAATGCTCCTTTGTGAGCTTCAATGGGCTCATCAAATAATGCATAGGTCATAAATTGAGGATGGCAAGTAAAGCGTGTACCCAATCCTGGAATTTTTGATTTTAATCCGGAGCGGATCAAAATAGATGAGTTTCCAAGAGCTCCTGCGGCTAAAAATACTTTTGCTGCTGTGATTTCTTTTTGTTTTCCATTCTGAAAACCGAGGATTTTGACCTGATCTTGAGTTATTTTTAACTCAGTAACTTCAAATTCAGTTTCAACTGCTAGCCCTTTTTCGGTGGCCCATCGAATTCCAGTTACAGCTGCGCTTTGTTTTGATTCCCTGGGGCATCCACCTAGGCAGACGATGCAATCTGAGCCGTGGTCTAGTTTACAGTCTTTTTGTGCTCTAAGGAGGGGTTTCCAGTGGTAGCCTAAATTCTCAAAAGCCTGAATAAAAATTTTACTATTTTTATTATAGTTTTTTGGAGGGATTTGACTATTAGGAACCTGTTCTAAAATTGAAGAGTAGCTTTTTTTAAAAATTGAGGAATTGAAGAAGTCAATTCCACTGGTCAGCTTCCAGTCCTCCCATGCGAGGTCATCAAATTCGTCTAATAACGCCTGATTGACAACAGAGGTTCCACCAAGACATTTTGCACGGAGGAAACCTAATTTTCCATCAGCACTCAGCTCTAGGCCCCCTCCCCAAAATAGTTGGCTCGAGTAATCGAGTTCATTTTTTGGGTATTCGTGAGATTGAAAACCTTTGCCAGCTTCAATGAGAACACATTTTGCTCCTGCTTGAGTGAGTTCCCAAGCAATTCTGCCGCCTGAAACGCCTGAGCCTATAATGGCAAAATCTTTCATTCAGGGGTTCCCTTCGGACCCTTTTTCATCCATGCTGCAGTTGTACTGGATGCTCGCTCTTAAGAGAGCTTTGTGAAAATCTTCCTCAGAATCTGGTTCAATTCCATTTTTAATGCTTTGTTTAATCTGGTCCAGTGTTTCCTCACTAATTTCCTTTAGCTTAGGTTTAAGTTCGCTCATGATTTTAGAAAATTCTTCTAATGCGCTTTTATTCTGAAAGTGAGGAGATACGGATGTGAATAGATCTTTTGTGTCATTTGTTTTTTTAATTTTTTCTAACCCATCGAAGAGGGCATTAAACGCTTCAAGGCGTCTTTCCATTCTTTGTGTGTATTTTTGAAACTCTTGAGGCAGCTTGATGTTTGTTTTAATCAATTTCAAACTTTTACGAATAGATTCTTGTTGGATTTTTAGTGAAGATCTTTCTAAAGAAGGTGGAAATATTTGTTCTGGGCTGATGGCATGAATTTTACGCAGAACGCTGGTTTCTATAGGGCCCTGTAATAAACAGGGTTGGTTGAATAATTCGACTTTAATTTCATGTAATTTTTTTTCAGACCAAGATTTTTGAGGCAATATCCAGCTAGCTAAAGTTAGAAAAAGAATGAAGTTAAACGGTTTCATGTGTCTCATCTGACCCACCCCATTTGACTCTTCATCAGTTCGAGTTAACATAGAAGGAGGGGGTAATATACTGTTAAGTTTCTGTTATTACGCGATTTAATCATAGAAATCGCCTTAAGGTCAATAGAAGACTTAACCGATAAAGTACTGTATGAAAGAGAAGAAGATAGTAGGTAGTAATCAGGAGACATCTCTTACATTGGTCGCTCAGGCTGAAGCCTACTTTCATGAGTTAGTGACTGATGCCCTCTCGCGTTACAAAGTTTCAACGCAGCCTGAGACAGAGTATTACTTGGTTCATCTTTTAAATCGTTTTATCAATACAGACTCCCTTTTTACGCGCAATAGGGCTGGAGCAGCAGTTCAAGAACCTTTAGCGTTGATGGTGAAAGGGGCTATTGAGGAACCAGTGCCACAGGCTCAACAACAAATGTTTAAACATATTGGTGATGTTTCTCTTTATACGGCGGGTTATTTTCAAGATAGCTTAAGTCGTAAGCTAGTGGATGTGGATTACTATATTGCAATGGGTGGAACAGCTTATCGCCAGGTTTCTGAGCGCACTCCTGAAGAAACTTTGAAGGAGCTTTATAGAGAATTGGCGGAAAGATTTGCTGTTTTTGTTGATGTGTTCGCGGATATAAGCTCTAAAACGACTGCACCAAAAACTGAAAAGGATTTGTTGAGAATGTATGATCTTTGGTTGCAAACTCGAAGCGAGAGAGCAGCTAGAGCATTGCAAGAAGCAGGAATTATTCCGAACGAAACATTGAAAAAAGATCGACAGTAAAAAGTTATTCTATTGTAACGGATATCATTCGTGTGCCGGGTCTAACTTTCTTGACTACATCCATACCCTCAATGACCTGCCCAAAAACGGTATAATTATTGTCCAAGTGTGGATGTGTCCCCATGCAAATATAAAATTGTGAGTCAGCAGAGTTAGGGTCTTGTGCTCTAGCCATGGCAACAGTCCCTTCAATGTGCTTGCGTTGATTGAACTCGGCTTTGAGTTTTTTGCCACTTCCCCCGCTTCCATTGCCCACAGGATCCCCACCTTGGATGACAAACCCGGGTTCAACGCGATGAAAGGTGAGGCCATTATAGAAATTCTGGCTCATGAGCTCAATCATTCGAGCAACAGTTTCAGGAGCGTCTTTGGGGTAAAACTTATATTTAATGATCCCTACGTCTGTTTTGATAGTTACTGTGGCTTTGGAAAGGCCATTGGCATCAACAGTGAGATCTGGGTTGGGATTTGAGGAGGGCATAATATTTACCGCCGTTGGAGTTTCGCTGGGTGTTGCACTAGGTGCAATGGTTTCAGCTTGAACAGGCGCTTGACTCGGAGCGTCCGTTTTTTGTTTTTCATTATATAAAATACCGAGGATAATAAGAGCTGAGATGATAATCACTGATAATATAGGCAACATTCTAGAATTCATAAATGGGATAATACTCGTTAATTGCTATGGCTCAACAGAAAACAAGTAAATCGATGAGTTTTTATGAACATTTAGAAGAGCTTAGAATACGACTCATGCGTTCTTTGGTCGTATTTTTTATAGGATTTGGAGTGATCTATTTTATCTCTGATTCTATTTTAGATATTTTAAAGAAACCCCTCTTTGATGCCCTTCCACCCGACCAACGTAAGCTTTACTTTACGAGTTTATTTGAAAATTTCATGACCCATTTAAAAATCTCTGCATATGCATCTTTATTCGTACTTTCTCCTTACTTCTTTTACCAAATTTGGGCTTTTATTGCTCCAGGGCTTTATCCTAAGGAGAGAAAACTGGTTGTGCCTTTTGTTTCTGCTGCAACACTTTTTTTTGTAGGGGGCGCCTGTTTTGCTTACTTCATTTTATTTCCTGTTGGCTTTAAGTTCTTTGTTACTTACGGGTCCCCCACAGATGTGCCCTTGTTGACGATTGATTCCTTTTATGGAACCTGTCTTAAGTTGTTACTTCTTTTTGGGGTGGCGTTTGAACTTCCCGTTTTGATTTGTCTTTTGGGCTATTTAGGGGTGGTGGATGCCCCCACCTTAAGGCAGCATCGCAAGACGGCTGTGATTGCTATTGCTGTTGTTTCAGCTCTTTTCGCTCCCCCTGATGCGGTATCTATGTTGATTTTAGGGACTCCACTTGTATTGATGTATGAAGCTTCGATATGGGTTGTTCAATGGCTGACAATCAAACGCTCACATTTTAGGCCAGCGGAAGAACAAGCTAAAGATGATCAGCATCCTCTTGAAGGTCGCTCCAAGCCATGATAAAGCCCTAGGTGCTTTGACACCTTGCTCGGGTATAAAATCTGGGCTTTTGAGCATAAGGCTCAAAATTCATAAGGAGGAAATCGTATGACGGCTCAAGCAGCAACCACTGCAATACCCAGTGGTTATGAAACAACTTTTATAGTGAGATCAGATCTTTCAGACGACGCTTTGAAAACCCTACAAGGGAAGCTTGAAAGTGTAGTTCGAGATTACAAAGGCGAAATCGTCTTAACGGAAGACTGGGGCAGGAAAAAACTCGCATATTCAATCAGCAAGGAATCTAAGGGACATTATCTTTACATGGTGTACACAGGTAAGGGTGACGTTGTGCAAGAGGTGGAGAGAAATCTTCGTTTGCATGATCGTGTTCTTCGCTTTCTAAGTGTTAGTTTGGGCGATGAGTTTGATCCTACAGTTTTTAAGAAAAGTCGTGCAGATGCGCAAGAGGCAGCAAAGCGCAGAGAAGAAGAGCGTGAAGCTCGACGTGAAGAAAGAATGTCTTACGAGTCATCTTATTCACATGACGATATGGAATAATGATTCAAGACTATTGAGCGAGAGGAAAATTTTATGGCAATGACTCATTTAAAATCAGATATGAAAGAAAGAGGCGGTCGCGATCGTGATGGTGATGAACGTGGCTCGAAAAAAATGGATCGAGGCGGCGGTGGATTTCATAGAAAGAAAGTTTGTCGCTTTTGTTCCGAGAATGATTACGTTTTAGATTATAAAGACGTAAAGATGATGCAATCTTTCGTCAGTGAGCACGGTAAGATTGTGCCCCGAAGAATTTCTGGAACCTGTGCTCAACATCAAAGGAAGCTTACAGTGGCTGTTAAGAGAGCGAGAAATTTAGCTCTTGTTGGTTATGTTTCAATGGGTGGATAAGCCGGGGTTAAAAGCTGGGGGCAGATTGCAAGTCAATCGAATGTATAGGCCCTTTTTATTGGGGATGGTTCCCCTTTTTTTAAGCGCGTTTCTTTTTTTAAGTGTTTTATTTGCGATATTTTCCCCACTCCCTTTGCTTTTGCTTCATTTTAAAGGGAGGTGGTGGAAAACCGCTTTAGCCATCACCACAAATACGGCGATTATTTTTTATCTTTCAACCCCTTTGAGTGCGGCTGTTTATTTTTCATGTGTTGTGGTGCTATCCGTTGTTTTGGCGGAGTGCTTAAATCGAAAGATCTCACTTGAGTGGTCTTCTATTGCTTCATTTCTTTCAGTGGTGGTGACTGTTGTATTGATGGTCTTGATTTATTCAAAGTATAAAAATCTAGTTCCTTGGGTAGAAGTGAGACAAGAAGTGTCGGCTTTAGCTCACTATATGGTTCAAACATTGACTAAAGAAGGAGCAACGGGTTCATGGATAAATGGGGGGATAAGCGGGGGAATGGGCGTTGTAGACTTAGAAGAGCTTAAGCAGAAGATTATTTTTGATATGCCCTCTACCCTAGCAATTCTTGTTTTAATTACTATTTGGGTCAATCTTTTAGTTGTTTTAAGGTTAAATCCATCTGGATTTAAGGAAAAACGTAACTTAGATTCTCGATACACAAAGAACTGGAAAGTTCCTGAAAACTTAGTGTGGCCAACGTTATTAGCAGGAGCATTACTGCTTAAGGATTTTGGATGGCCGACCATCGTTGCTCTGAACGCATTTAAAGTCTTTATGGCGCTTTATGCGGTTCAGGGTTTGAGTATTTTGAGTTATTTCTTTGATTTATGGGGTCTATACCCTACTTTTCGTGTAGCTGGGTATGCCTTTGCAGTTTTGGCGGCATTGCCGCTGGTTTTAAGTTTAGGCTTTTTTGACCTCTGGTTTGACTTTCGCAATAAGTTCAGGCAATCGTAGTGTTTCAAAGAGATTTTAAGGAGTGATTTATGCAAGTGATTCTTAAAGAAAATATTTCAAATTTAGGTCGAATTGGGGATTTGGTGAAAGTCTCCGATGGTTATGCGCGCAATTACTTACTACCTCGCAATCTTGTAGTTGCTGCTGACCCAAAAAATATCGCTGTATTTGAACACCATAAAAGGATTCTCGAGAAAAAGCGACAAGCACAAAAAGCTGACGCAGAAGAGTTGGCTAAAAAATTAAGCAGTTATTCTTGTACAATCACTAAAAAAGTAGGTGAGAACGATAAGATTTTCGGATCTGTAACTGCATCTGATATTGCAAATGCTTTGAAAAAAGGCGGCTACGAAGTTGCAAAAGGATCTATCGTTTTAGAGTCACCCATTAAAGCATTGGGAGTTCATACAATTGTTGTGAAATTAGAGAACGACGTTTCTGCAAATGTAAAAATCTGGGTTGTAAAAGAGGAATAGCATTTTGTGATTTTTGAGGGGGGGAAGAGTTTAGAAAAAGAACTCATGGGACAAGTCCCAGGAAGTCGCTTGCCGCCGAGTAATATTGAAGCTGAGAGATCCATTCTGGGTGCGATATTACTCAATAACGAATCCATTCATAAAACTTTAGAGGTAGGCTTAGAGGCTAGAGATTTTTATAAAGAATCTCATCGAAAAATCTTTGAAACCCAACTTGCTCTGTCCGAAAGAGGCGAACCTCTCGATTTAGTTACACTGACTGCAGCACTTAGAGATCGAGGTGAGTTTGAGGCTATTGGTGGAACAGCTTCGCTGACCAGTTTATTTGAAGACAACTTTGCTGTGAGCAACGTGGCCCACTATGCGAAAATTGTTCGAGAAAAAGCTTTGTTGAGAAGAGTAATTGAGATTTCTTCCGAAATTTCTAGCGAAGCTTTTGAAGGAGTTGAGGACACAGAGTCCTTTTTAGATGAAGCAGAAAGAAAGATTTTTTCAGTTTCAGATTCAAAGCTTTCAAAGTCTTTTTTCAGTATGCAGCAAATTCTTGTTGAGAATATGCATACCATTGAAGAGCTAGCACAGAAAAAATCAGATGTAATTGGGCTTTCAACTGGCTTTTCTGATTTTGATCGTCTGACGGGAGGGTTGCGTCCAGGTCAGTTGATGATTTTAGCTGCAAGACCTGCAATGGGTAAGACAAGTTTATTTTTATCAGCAGCTCAGAATATCGCAATGGCCAATAAAAATGTCGTGGCAATTTTTTCTTTAGAAATGTCACAGGAAGAATTGGGCTTTCGTTTCTTGTCTGGACTTTCGCGTATTGATTCCAAAAGGCTGCGAGTGGGAAGACTCGCTGATCGAGACTGGCCAAGATTGGCATCTGCAGCAGATGTACTATCTAAGTCTAAGATTTTTATCGATGATAGTGGTGATTTAACCGTTATGGATATTAGAGCTCGATGCAGACGTTTGCTATCCACTGAGAAAAAGCTTGATCTCATTGTTGTCGACTATTTGCAGTTGATGAAAGGCTCACGTGCAAGCAAGATGGGGGATGGCTCAAGAGAAAGAGAAATCTCAGAAATTAGCCGCAATCTCAAAAATCTTGCGAAAGAACTTAAGGTTCCTATTATCGCGCTCTCTCAATTAAATCGTGGGGTAGAGAGCAGACCTAATAAACGACCGATGCTTTCTGATTTGAGAGAATCTGGTGCTATTGAGCAAGATGCAGACATTGTGTGTTTTATTTACAGAGATGAAGTTTATAATAAAGATACAGAGGATAAAGGTGTAGCGGAGTTAATTGTAGCCAAGCATCGAGCAGGTGAGACAGATACGATTCGCTTAGCTTGGTTGGCTGAATATACACTTTTTGTCAATTTAGCGCGTGATTCAGTGGGTACCCCAGTGATGTCCTATCGACCGGATAAGGGTGATTCTATTACTCTCTAGAAATTTTCATGAAAATTTCATTGAATGAGTTTTTTTTATTTCTTCTTTTTTTGCTTGTAGGCTTGTTGATGGCACATCATCCAATGGTTTTTTCTGGATTTAAGCGTATGCAAACAGATTTGGGTGATACACGCTTAGTGAATTATTTTTTAGAGCATGGCTATCAATGGATGAAGTCTGGAATGCATGAGTCATTTTGGAATCCATTGTTTTATTATCCTCATTTGAATGTTGCAGCTTATGCAGAGGTTTTAATTGGAGTTGGGCCTTTTTATTGGTTTTGGAGATGGCTTGGTTTTTCAATGGATACGTCATTTCAGTTTTGGATGATGACGATGTCAACATTGGATTATGTTTTGTGTGCTTTTTTTTTAATTCACATTTTAAATGTAGGAAAAATATCTGCATTCATGGGTGCGTTTTTATTCGCATTTGGTGCGGCTAGAGTTTCAGCTTTATGTCATCAACAGCTTTTACCGGCTTTCTATATCATTTTTTCACTTTGGGGACTTTGTCGTCTATTTGTGGTCCCGAAGAGGAATAATGTGAATTGGTATTTTTTTATGTTTTTCTCTGGGATTGTGCTTCAGTGTTACAGTGGTTTTTATTTAGCATGGTTTTATGTTTTCAGTTTAGTCATAGCGATCGTATGGGTATTTTTTAAGAACGAATACCGTAAATTATTTTTTTCATTTCTTAAAGAAAATCGGTTTCACATTATTTTTTATAGTTTTTTCTCGATGGTAGCGCTCTATCCATTTCTTGTTCATTACGGCAGAACGCATATTGAAATTGGAGACCGGTCCTTTAGTGAGGTGAAAAGTATGCTCACTGGTATTAGACAGTGGTTTTACCATGGTCCAGATAGTTGGCTTTATGGTTGGCTGAGTCAGCTTGTTTTTTTTAGAGATTTTCCGATGGAACATGAAAAGCGCATGGGTGTGGGTTTTTTAACCATGATTTTATTTTGTTTGGGGTTGAGCGAGCACAGAAAGCACCCATTGGTTCATCTCAGCATATTAGTGGCAGTAACATGGTTTATTTGCACGACTTCACTTCCATATCGAAAAAGTCTTTGGGGAATCTTATATCCCGTGGTTCCAGGTGCTGGTGCAATTCGAGCAATTTCTAGGCTTGGGATTTTTTTTCTTATAATTGAGGCCATTGGAATTGCCTTGTGGTTTGATAAAAAGCTAAAAGGTGCTTCTCAGAGAAGGGTCGGCTTAAAAGTTGTTGTGTTATTTTTGTTTTGCGTTTTGGAGCAGGGAACCTCAACTCTCAGTTATAATAAAATTTATGATCGCGATCGTGTTGCTTATTTAGAGAAAGTAGTTTTGCAGGCAAAAAATGAAACCTCATGCGAAGCATTTTATTACTCTCCTATTCAAGGAGCAAAGCCCAATTATGTTTATCAACTTGATGCAATGTTGGTCGCGCTTCGAATAAAGTTTCCGACTCTCAATGGATATACAGGCAGTGAGCCTCCGGGCTGGTTTTTAAGCACAAATGTTATTCAGTCCAAAGAAACAGAAGCTCAGCTCACTCAGGCAATAAAAGATTGGGCATCTCGTGAAAAGTTCAATCCTGACAAAATATGCTGGATAAAAATCCCTGACTCATTTATTGGAACTTAAATGGCTAAACTTTCGGTGGTTGTTCCTGTTTATAATGAAGAAACACTTTTACCACGCGTTATTGAATTTTTGATGAATTCTCCATGCCCCATTGATCGTGAATGGATCTTTATTGATGATTGTTCAAAGGACAGCAGCCTTCAAATATTAAAAGATGCAGCACAAAAGTATCAGATTAAAGTAATTGAACAGCGTCCGAATCGTGGGAAAGGAGCTGCCGTTATTCGCGGTATACGAGAAGCTCAAGGAGACATCATCATGATTCAAGATGCAGATTTTGAGTATGACCCTAAAGACGTTCCTTCGCTTTTAACACCGATTTTAGAAGGTAAAGCAGACGTAGTGTATGGAAGTCGATTTAAAGAAGGTTCTTATCAAGTAAGAAGGACGTATCATTATTTGATCAATCGGTTTCTTACGAATTTGAGTAACCTTATGTCCGGTGTATTTCTTACCGATATGGAAACCTGTTATAAGGTTTTTCGTGCTGATCTTTTGAAGTCTATGAATCTTATTTCTCAGCGATTCGGGATCGAAGTGGAACTCACTGCTTATATTGGGAAGATCAGGTTGAGAATTTACGAACTTCCTATTTCGTATTACCCAAGGACTCGTTTGCAGGGGAAAAAGATCAATTGGCGCGATGGGTTTGCGGCGCTTTTTCATTTGGTTCGTTTTAATTGGTTTCGCTCTAGAGAGGCGGCATTTCGGGTTTTGCCTGAGCGGTACCAATAATTTCTCTATCTATTGACAATCTTAGTCATTTTGCATAAATACGCAGTGCATAATTCAGAGGGAAGTGTGGCTGAGGATAATCCTCAGACCTCAAACAGATCAAACAGAGAGAGGAAAAATGAAAAAAATCAATATGTTAAAAAGTATTTTATGGGCCTCAGTGGGTATCATGGGGTTAGGTTTTTCAGCGTTTGCAGATCACGAAGGCGTGATGAAGGATTGTTACTCACCGGAAGCGATCAGCAAGGTGAACATACATCGAGGTGGTTACAGTTGTGTTGTGGGAAAAGTGAAATCTGGAACTGTAAGCATTGTGGTTCATCCAAAAATAGATCCAAAGCAGCCTCCTGGTGCAGCTGAAGGCGGGCGAGGGGGTAGTGGTGGTTCTGGTTTTTTCGTTTCAAGTGATGGTTACGTTGTAACCAATAACCATGTGGTAGATGGTGGAGATCCAAAAAATACAGAATATGAAGTTTACCTAGTGGGTGAAAAAGAATCACTCAAGGCTCAGTTGATTGGAGCTGATGAAGAAGCGGATCTTGCAGTTTTAAAAGTAGATTTAAAAGGTAAAAAAGTAAAACATCTTCATTGGGCTGATTTGAAAGACACCCAAGTGGGTGATCCTGTGATCGCAATCGGCAGCCCGTTTGGCTTAAATTTTACAGTCACATACGGTTACATCAGTGCATTTCGTGGAATGCAGCTCGATAATCTTTCTTCGTTGAAAGAGGATCAATCTGAAGCTGAAAAGTCTGATGTGATTCAAACAGATGCTTCTGTAAACAGCGGAAACTCAGGAGGGGCGTTGATCAACATTCTGGGTGATGTAGTGGGAGTAAATCAAATGATTTTCTCAAAAACAGGAGAAAATGCAGGGATTGCTTTTGCTATTTCAGCTTCTCACGCCAAAGACACTGTACAGGAACTGATTGAAAAGGGTCATGTTGTTCGAGGATGGTTGGGAATCTCTTTAAGTGTTGTTCCAGAAGGTGAAGAGAAGGCTTGGAAGTTGGAAAAAACAAATCATCCTTGGGTAGTTGTTAGGAAGGTTTACGTTGGTGGTCCTGCGGATGAGCATTTGAGAGAAGGGGACGTTATTACTGCAGTAAATGGTCAGGCAATCACAGACCCGAATGTTTTGAAATTAGCTATTTCTAAGGCTAAGCCCGGTTCTTATGTTGTGCTTGATGTTGTACATAAGAAAGGTGCAAAAAAGGACTCTGTTAAAGTTCAGATTGAAGATAGAGCGAATATGCCTGAAGAAATTAAGCAAGAAATTGCAAAAGAGCAGGCGGAGTTAAAGAGGAGACAAGAAGAAGAGCAGCAAAGACAAATGCCGCCTGGAGACCCACGTGGAATGCTGCCCCCAGGCATGGGTGGCCCTGGCGATGAAGGAGAAGGAGGTCCTATGTTGCCCCCGGGTCAAGGACAGCTTCCTCCTGGAAGCCCATTTGATTTCGAGCAGCAGCCAGCTCCTGCAAAGCCTAAAAAGGAACAGTCTAAACCAGCTCAACCTAAGAGAAAGCAGGCTCAGCCCAAGAAGAACTAAGGTTAGCTGTTTAGTATGAAAAGAAATGCGGGGTTTCCAGAAATGGGAGCCCCGTTTTTTTTAGGATAATACGAATCTTCTGAATAACCGGATCATGATTGTTAGAGCCATAAAAAATAAAACAACCGTGTACGCTGAAATTAAACCATACGCGGCAGATAAAAATAAATACCAATAAATCGGGCCAATGTGAAAAACAGTGGCCATCAGAAGTGAAAGAATCACAAAGGTAATAGCTCCCCCTGCAAGGAAGAGCCCATTTAGAATTCGATCCTCTGTTTTTTGTCGAGCCCTTAAAAACATCCACAAATAAGCTGGGGGTAAAAGCAATAGAACTGCTAAATAGCTATTTTTCAAGAAAGCTAAAAAAATAATAAGAGTCAAAAAAACTGCATGTACGGAGTGTCTGACTTCTAAAAATGATAATCGATCTTCAGGTTCTGCAAATGTTTTTTGTAATAACCAATATACAAATCCAACTAATACAACAACGAGTGCCATCACTAAAAAATTAGGGTGAAAAAGAATATTCGATTTTTGAGTTGCTGGAAAAACTTCATATTGAGTGATCAGTTGAAGCGCTGGCATCATTAAGATCAAGACGTAACCGAGTAAGAATGAACCCAGTAAAATTCCAATTCCTTTTGCTTCATTCAGTAGCACTTTGATTACTTTTCTATGGTCATGTAGCTTCCAAATAGAGCCAAATCGACTAAGCCCATAAACTAGAAACGGAATAAAGGCTAAAATATGCAAGAGGGTAACGGCCCATCCATCAAGATAAAGCTGTGAAGAAATTTTCCAATATGAAGAGTCTCTAAAGTCTTCTGGTATGCGAGGAAGCTGATCAATGCTCAATCCAAGTCTTTCGGCAGATTTGCCAAATACATCCATACTTTCTGGCCGTATGGCTTCTGCGACATCGTAAGGAGTGTGGTGATAATGGGCCATTTGGTATGCAAAATTATCTGTTTGCCCAACCCAATTGAAAGCGGGAATGCCTGCAGCTAAAAATGGGGCGTGGTCTGCAGGTGGAATTTGGATGGCTCTTAACACAAACTCCATTGCGTTAGTCATATCTAGAGTTTCTGCCCCACCGACAGAACGAAGAGAGTTGAGTGCTAATTCTCTCAGCCATAGGGGTGTGAAACCCTTTTTTAGTCCATCACATAATGTCAGCACTTTAGTTTGCTTTTCTGGTGCGACGAAATCAAAGCTGGCGGCTGCAACAATCTGATCTGCTCTTTCAAAGTGGTGAGCAAACGTGCGCGCTCCCCAAAATGCGCCAAACTCTTCACTGTCAGTGAGGAGAAAAATAAAAGTTCGCTGAGTATCTAGTTTAGAAAACACTCGGGCTAATTCCATAACGACGCCTACGCCCGAACCGTCATCCATAGCTCCTTCGACTGTTGTATCAGTGATGTCGTAATGGGCCATGAACAAAACAATCTGTTCAGGGTGTTTTTTACCCTCTTTGATGACATAGACGTTTTCAAGGTCTGTGTATTGTTTTCCTGCAATGACTTCAGAAAATCGCAGCCCTAAGGGGAGGTAACCCATTTGGCTGAGTTGTTGCTTAATCCAGTGGGCGGCTTTTTTTCTATTTTCGCCCCATGTCACACGGTTTGGGAACGTCTTACTGAGATTGGACATATAATGATATGCATTTTGCGGATCGAAATGTAGCGGAGCGTTACTCAGTGGTAAAGACTCAATTCTACGTAATGAAAGCCCAAATAGGACTACTCCAAGAACAGAGCAAAGAAGTGAGGTTCTCAAGAAGATTTTCCATGGAGTCATGGTAGCTACGCAGACTAAACAATATTTGGCACAAAGCCTAGACATTTTTGCATATTTTGCTATGAAGTGCTGCGACAAAACCAGGGGTGGGGGAGTCATTGAAGAAAGTCATATTTATTTTTTTGAGTGTCTTAAGTACGGGTTGCTCTCCAGGAATGTTTTCATCTTCAGGAGTTGACGCTGGAGTAAAAGACTCCCCCAGTTATCGGCATTTACCTACTCCTTGCACGGGGGTGAAGCTAGATCGTTCTGCTTTGGATGTGCATTCTTTTCGGCATTTAGTGGCGTGCTTAAATGCGCACCATGGAATTCATCCTGTAGAGGATTTGTTGGATCAGTTGACTGACTCTGAAGTGAGTTTTTTTCTCGATTTTGGAAATCGTGAAATTTTTAACAACATTTCTAGGCTTCGTCAGATTGAAGATTCCTTTTATGCACTCGATTCCACTTCTAAGTTAGATCCACTATTACTAAACATCGGAAAAATTTTATCCAACGCTGACTTTTTCGCTCATGCCATTGGACTGCTAAGGGAAGCCTATCAAAAAAATTCTTATCTCATTTTGAAAGCTCTTGAAAAGGTTGGGCAGGGCTTGGACGTAGAGGGTTGGGAGTTGGGTCTTAAAGGATCTATAGTGATGACCTCAGCTTCCCCATTTATTTCATTAATGGAAAAGTTTGAACAGCCGAGCTCTTCTGGCTCTTTAGAGATGGCTCGATCTATTCAATCTTATTTGAAGGGTATTCAAGAACCGAACCACTTTGAGGTAGGTAAAGAACTTTTAAAATCATTTGAAAACGGAAGTTTGTTTACAGTTTTGGATCAATTCATGGGATCGCACGAAGCAGAGCTTCGTGAGGGGATTCCAAAGTTTGCAGTAGTACTAGATACCCCTTTGCAAGAACAGGGGAAGACTTTTAAAAGTCTCCTTGAGCTTTTTCAAAGTTTGAGTAAGCCGATTCTATGCATGAAAGGAGGAAAATCGATTTCTGATCCTATGATGTTGATCTTCAATGAGTTGAATCGCATTGAAAGCCGATCCGCGGGTGATTTTATTCAAAAGGAAAATCTTTTAAATTTAATCGCTACCCAGCCCTTCTGTCAGTATCCCAATGAGATTGGAAAGAACTATTTAGCGCTTATGGATTTGTCAGAGACCTCTGCTATCCAACCAACGGTTGAGCTTATGCAGTATTTATACCGCTATGGAGCTCAAAAAAGCAAAGAACATCCTTTGGCAAATCTTTTCATTCGAATGCTTTCTGAGCCAGCACTGAAGAGTATGGTGCCTGTATTTTTGAACCTCGAGAAGCGAAAAACTTTCCTCGATATAGTTGCTCTGTTGAGCTTACCAAAATCGGAAGATCGTAAGGAGCTTAAAAAGGCACTTAAGTATATTTTAGAGCCAGTTGATCGCTCTACAAATCAAAGTCTTCACGATGTTTTTTTTAATTTATTGGCAGAAGGTGGTGAGAAAAGGGTGGTCGGACTGCTCTCTTCTGCTGGTGGTTTTTTAACTCCTGGTTCAGAAGCATATCTATCTCATTTGAACTTGAGTGTCGTTTTGAAAACATTATTGGAAGGGGTGCAGATGAGTAATGCACACCCTGTTTTAGAAATTTTTAGAGATTTTACTTTATATTCCAGTTCTCATGTCGGATTGATTGAATTATTTTTTAAAATTTCAGAAAAATCAGAATTTAGAGAAACACTAAAGCTTTTTTCAGTCATGGCTCAAGACGGTCGTTTGAAAGAAGTGATTCGAGAAATGATTGAACTTTTTCGAGCATTTACTGCGCATGATCAAACACAGATTCAGCATTTTTCTTTAGGTGAGTTTCAACCCGCAAAACATTTTCGTCATACTTTGAGCTCTAGAAATTTGTCAGAAGTGAAGGCTCGTAGAAAACCTGCCCCTGCTGATTGCAGAGCATTGGATCTCAGTGTCCCAATTGATGATTACAAAGGTGATCGTTTCAATCTTCAGCTGGATCATTTTTTGGGTTGTTTAAACACAAAGAATCAATATGAAAATGTGGTTCAAGCCTTTCGATTTTTTCAGCACGAAAAAACTGAGTGGGGCGTTCCTTTTTTAAATTTTAATATTGATCTCATGCATTCGTTAAATCTCAATCGTGATCAAGCCCATTTTTTAACTGATCGTTGGATTAGAGTTTATGATCGTGGGGAATTTGATCGGGTTCTAAACGCGGTTCCTTTATGGGTTGAAGGAGGAGAGCTTTCTGTTGTTTATCCTCTTTTATCGCTAGCGAAACCCATCATTGAAGGTGCGAAAGATGCTTTGCAGAGAACTGAGCAGTATATGGCTCAGGTGCTAAGACGAGATGACTTTCCTTCACAGCTTCAATATGTGGATCAACTTTTTACCACTTCTTCACCGCCGTCCTTTGAAAAGAGAGCAGAACATTTTGATGAAGACCAGATCAAGCTGTGGGTAAAAGATAAAGAGTGTGAGGCGAAGTTTAGCCCAAGTCACCTTGCGAAACGAACTCAGGAAATTATAGAAGACTACAATCAGTCTGTAACCAGTTGGGATTTGAAAGATGGCGAGGCACGGAGAAGGTGGGAGCTTCCTGATTTTAAAGCTTTAGTTGGTCCGATTTTTGACAAAATGGGAGATCCTCACCAAAGTTTGTTGCAGAAAACTCTCATTGAGGCTCTTGTGCAGTTTAATCGATATTACACTTTAGGTAGCGGAGAGTTCCCGAGTAGAGAAAAATTAGAAACGATTGAGTCTTTATACCAATGGTTTAAAGTTCGTTCGTCAGAGCCCCGTCTCATTACTTATTTTTACCCAGGAGAAAGTAAACCGAGAGTAAGAATGATTAATGGTTTAGAGAGATTCGAGGTTTTACTGATTAACTCAGATGTTGTGGCTCCCGTCTTAGGGACTAATTTTGGGTTACGATTTATGGCAGAAGTTGGGGAAGCTTGGGGGGATGAGCCTCGAGAACTTTGGCCGATTGAAATTGAAGAAAACTTTAGAAAAACAGGGAAGAAGCCCGCTACCCTAGCGCAAGCTGTTCAAAACATAGAAGACACACAATCATTTTTAGAGACGATGCTAGGTTTTCCAGATCTTCCGTCATGTATGAAAGTTAAAGATCCATTTAACATAGAACAGGCAATTAAAAATCTCGGTTCAAATTTTCTTCCCGCATCCTTTACAGATTTAAAAGCTCGTCTCTATAATATTCATCAAGTTTTAGATGTGATGAGAGAGAATCTTCCACATTCAGGGACAGCATATGAGGGGGGGCTGAAGTTTTTTAGAAATCTATTTTTTCAGGTTTATTATAGTACCCCACCCTCATACAGAAATGATCAAGCAGGAGAAAAAAATAACTTAAGTGTGATTGGTAAGGTTGCAAAATCAGGGTTGCTTCATCAACTTTCACGAGGGTTAAGACGTTTTGAAAATGAAGACCCTGTTGCGTTTGATGCCTTGAAGACATGGGTTTATGCTTCTTCGCTTCCAGAGATGAAGAAGGTACTGACACCACTTTTAGCGGATGACCCCAAACATTCTTTATTGTGGAAAATTTTCGAAAGAATTTTTTCTGTGTTGGATGAAAGGAGCTTAAGAAGCCAAGACGAAAAGAGAGCTTGGGATATGAGAATAGCTTATCTGAAACAGCTGGGACTTTATAGTTTAGCGAGCACTGGAGCTTTGAGTTTAGAACAGCCTACTTATATTTCTCTTCCGTTTGTGAAAACTTTGGGCGCAGTTTTACAAAATCATTATAATTACCTTCTTTCGAATACCGATTTGCTAGACGAGTTATTTCAGTCGGAAAATATTTCTGAATTTTTTAAAACACTTTATGAAAACTCTCAAATATCTTCCAAGCAATCTCTAGGTCGTCTAGTTTTTGATAGCTTAGAGGATCCACAAAGAGGGATAGATGTTGTTGATCTTTTTTATCATATTGACCGTACGTCGGCAGGGAGAAGAAATCGGCTTTTGTTAACTGAAAGATGGGAAAAGGTGTCTGCCTCAGCATATTACCGCTCACTTCATATGGAAGAAGTTTTTCGACATTTCTTAGAGTTTTTTGAAGAGAATGATTCTGCATTAGAATCGGCTGACACAGCAAAACGATTACGGTTTTATGCTGCGGAACAGCTTACTCATGGGGGATTAAATCAATTTATTCTATTGGCTAAAAACAAGCCAAATGAGTTTTATCAAGTATTTGAAACACTGAGTCATTTAATTCAGCAAGGAGATGTTAAAAAATTTTTCGATCGAGTGAGACGAAGTCTTTCTGATGCGCGAAGATGAGAGTATATTAGGTCATCTATGCAAAACTTAGCATCCATGGATGTTCAGACATTAACGGAAGAGATTAAGAAAAAAAGTAAATTTGTAGACGCTGTTTTGGCGGAGTCTTCAAAGGTGATCGTGGGACAGACTGTTCTGCTTGAGCGGCTGCTGATGGCCATGCTTTGCGATGGGCACGTCTTGTTAGAGGGTTTGCCAGGATTGGCTAAAACACTTACGATCAAAACTCTAGCAGATATCGTAGATGTGGATTTTAAAAGAATCCAATTTACCCCAGATCTTTTACCAGCGGATCTCATTGGGACGATGGTTTTTAACCAGAAGACAGGAGAATTTACTCCCAAAAAGGGTCCGATATTTACACATATGGTTTTGGCTGATGAAATTAATCGTGCACCTGCAAAAGTTCAAAGCGCTTTGCTTGAAGCGATGGGTGAGCGTCAAGTGACTATTGGCGAAGTAACATACAAGCTCGAAGATCCATTTATTGTTTTAGCGACACAAAACCCAATTGAGCAAGAGGGAACTTATCCCCTCCCAGAAGCTCAGATGGATCGGTTTTTGTTTAAAGTAAAGGTGAGTTATCCGACACTCAGTGAAGAAAAAAACATTCTCAATCGAATGTCTGTCTTCGATGTTCCTAAAGCTGGAAAGGTTTGTCAGCCGGGTATGATTTTGGAGGCTAGAAAAGTTAGTAGTCAGATTTACATGGACGAAAAATTAAAAGATTACATTTTAAGCTTAGTTTTTGCGACTCGTTTTCCTGAAAAAATCGGTTTGGGTGAGATGAAAAAACAAATTCAAGTTGGAGCTTCGCCGCGTGCAACCATTGCGCTGGTTAAAGCGAGTCGTGCTCATGCTTTTATCCGGCATCGCGGTTTTGTTACTCCTGAAGATGTGAAATCGGTGGCCTATGATATTTTAAGACATCGAATCATTGTCTCATTTGAAGCAGAAGCAGATGGTATCGACAGTGAACAGTTGATTAAAAAAATCTTGGAGCATGTGGAAGTGCCCTAAATGCTTTCTGACGAACTCCTCCGTAAAGTTCGGTTTATAGAAATCACAACCCGGAAACTTGTCGACGACATGATGTCTGGGCAGTATAGAAGCCATTTTAAAGGCCACGGTGTACAATTTTCAGAGCATCGAGTTTATTACCATGGGGATGATGTTAGACATATAGATTGGAAAGTAAGTGCAAGAAGTAGGGACTTATTAGTTAAAAAATTTGAAGAAGAAAGAGAGTTAACTGTATTTTTAATTGTAGACGTTTCTGGCTCTGAATTATTTGGCTCTACAAAAAAACTGAAATCAGAGGTAGCAGCTGAAGTTGCTGGAATGCTCGCTTACGCCGCTGTTCATACTGGGGATAAAGTAGGAGTGTTGCTTTTTGCTGGGGAAGTAGAGCATATGATTAAGCCTAGAAAGGGTAAGCAGCATATTTTGAGGCTGATACGGGATATTTTGGTCCATAAACCTAAGACCAGGGGGACCCATTTGGCGAACGCATTAGAGTCCGCAAGCCGTATTATGAAACATAGTGGCGTTGTGTTTGTGATCAGCGATTTTATGGCAGATGATTATGATTTGCCATTGAAAAGACTAGCTAGGAGACACGAAGTTGTGGCGATTGGAATTTCTGATGATCGTGAAGTTCAGATGCCAGACTCCGGTTTTCTACTTTTTTATGACCCGGAAACTCAAGAGGAAAAATTTATTGATACCTCTTCTTATGGGTTTAAGAAATGGCATAAGGATTTTTTAACGGCTCATGAAACGGATATTAAAACTTCATTTAAATCAGGTCGTGTAGAGTATTTACCAATTCGAACGGCTGAAGATTACGGCGAAGCGGTAGTTCGCTTTTTTAGAGCGAGGTCTCGATATCGTGCAAATAATAATCGCTAAGACAGTTTTGTTTTTTTTGTTTACAGCTGCATTTGCTGCAGAAACTGCTGTGAAGCTTCCTGAGTATGAAGTGATTATGGAAGCTTCACAGCCTCAAGAGATTCGAGTAGGAGATAAGGTTTTATTTAAAGTTAAGGGTTCAGGTTTGTCTCAACATGAACTGGCTGAGGATAAAGATTTAATTCAGCAAGGTTTGCAGTTTATTGCTGTGAAGGAGAAGTCCGAAGAGCTTGCGTTTTATTTAGTTCCATTAAAGTCCGGACAACTGAGTGTTCCCGCTTTTGAAATAAAAAATCCAGAGGGAGGAGGGGTTGCTAAAACTCTTCCTTTTCAGGTGAACGTGCTTTCTGCAATTTCTAAAGAAGACGCTCGTCCAACAGAGGAAGTTTCACTTAAGCCACCCGAGAGAGTAACTTTTCCTTGGTTCTGGGCGGTTTTGATGGGAATTTTATCAGTTTTAGTGTTGGCAGCTGCATTTTATTTTATACTAAAAAAACTTGGTAAAAAAACTGAAGCCCAATCACTAGTTACGCAGTCTCTTACTCCTATTTTGCCAGAAGATGAAGAAGCTCTGAAAGCTTTACAGACAGTGGAGAATGCTGGGTGGATGCAAGCAGGAAAGTATAAGGTGTATTATTTCCGTATTTCTGAAATTTTTAAATCCTATATTGGGCGCCGTTATGGATTTGATGCGGTGGAATCAACTACTGGAGAGTTGCTTAGATATTTAGAAAAGAATAAATTACTTTCCCCGGAGCTAATGGATCAAATGGATTCACTTTTTCAGAGAATGGATCGAGTGAAGTTTACAGACTATGTGCCAAATTTTGATGAGAGTCTTCATTTGCTTCAAGATGCAAGAATGTTGGTTTTAAATACAAAAAAACCTAAAACTCAACCTAACGATGGGGTTAAGGATGCGATTTAGTTTTTGGCCAGTTCTTTTTCTTGCTGTTTTGATTCCACTTTTTCATCGTTTATGGATGAAGCGTGGTCAACCGGCGCGGGTTATTTTTTCTTTACCAATTCCAAAAAGCCTCTCCCGGTTTAGTCCGGTGCAATATCTATTATGGGTGAAATACGTGGCTTTGATCTTTCTGATCATTGCATTAGCGCGCCCTCAATTTAGTTTTAAACAAACTCAAAGGACAGTGAGCGGTGTAGACATCATGTTAGTCATGGATATCTCCGCTAGTATGAATATTGAAGATTTGGCTGATCGTTCACGAATAGAGATAGCAAAAGAAACTATGGAAAATTTTATTAAAGGTCGCCAAAATGATAGGATTGGTTTTGTTATTTTTAGTGGTGAGCCCCTTACTTTAGCGCCTCCCACATTAGATTATGGTTTACTTTCTCGTGCAATAAAAGATGCTACGATTGGTGTTTTGAAGGATGGTACCGCCATTGGGGACGGTCTTGCACTTGCTGTCAATCACTTGAGAAATTCTAAAGCAAAAAGTAGAACAGTCGTTCTGCTCACTGATGGAGATAATAATGTGGGGCAAGTGGATCCTGGCACTGCAGGTGAGCTTGCGGCTGGTTATGGAATTAAAGTCTACACTGTTGCTATTGGTAGAGAAGGCCGAGTCAAGATGCCAATTAGGCATAAAGGAGTATTTGGCAACACTGTAACGACCTATCAGTGGTTTGATAATGCTCTAAATCCAGAGCTATTAAAGTATATTGCTGAGGTGACTCATGGGAAATTTTACAGGGTTACTGACGAAAACGCACTTGCACAGGTTTTTTCTGAAATTGATCAGATGGAAAAGTCTGAAATTAAATCTACTGAGAGAGTTCGTTATGATGAGATGTTTGAGAAGCCACTAACTTTAGGTATGGTTTTTTTAATTTTAGAGCAGTTTTTGTCCCGTGCTTGGTGGAGAGTGATCCCATGAGGTTTTTGGAGCCAAGGATTTTGTATCTTCTACTTTTGGTACCAGTTTTCTACTTTTTTTTCATATGGGATGAAAAAAAACGACTTCAAAAATTTTCTAAATTTGCTGATCGGTCTATATGGCATGCAATAGCGCCAGAGTTGTTTTTTTCTAGAAGACTTTTGAAAGCTAAGCTTTGGATTTTTGCTTTTGTTTTTTTAGTCTTAGCGATGGCTCGTCCACAGTGGGGAACTCATGAAGAGACGGCTAAGATGACAGGTTTAGATATTGCTGTTTTGCTTGATGTTTCAAATAGTATGGAAGCTGAAGACGTTGTACCAAGCCGGCTGAAAAAAGCAAAACACGCTATTCGTACTTTAGTTGAGCGATTACGAGGAGATCGAGTAGGCTTAGTCGCTTTTGCGGGTAGCTCATATGTTGCATGTCCTTTGACGACAGATTTAGATTATTTTCTTCAATCAGTAGAAGTTACGAGTCCTGATTCAGTTATTAATCAGGGCACTGATATTGGTACTGCGCTTGAAACCGCAGCTCGCCTTTTAGATCGCGGTGCAGAAGAGGCTACTCATGATCCTTCTTCTCAGCTAACTTCTCGTGTGGTTATTGTCATTACTGACGGAGAAGATCATGAAAACGAAGCTGTTGCTTATGCCGCTCAGTTGAAGAAAACAGGTACTAAGGTTTATGTCTTGGGGGTTGGAACACAAAAAGGAGCTCCAATACCTATGAGAGACGCAAGCGGAAATTTGCGAGGACATAAAAGAGATAGTTCTGGACAACCTATAGTTACGAAAATGAATCCAGATGCATTGGTTCAAATTGCTACAGCTTCTGGCGGACGATATTGGACGCTCAGCGAAGGAGAATCGGAAGTAGATGAGCTTTTAGGCGATGTGGGAGGGCTGAATAGGACAGAGTTTGCTGAGAGAAAGTATGTTATTTTTGAAGATCGGTTTCAATTTCCTTTGGCAGTTGCCATTATTCTATTGTTAATCGAGATGGGGTTGTCTTTAAGAAAAATGGTACGTGGATCTATTTTAGGGTCTACATCCTCTGTTATTATGTTGGCAATTTTTTCTGAAAATGTTTTAGCAGCACCCTTGAATGTTTATCTTGAAAATGAAAAGGGGATTCAAGCCTTACAAGATGGAAAATTAGAAGAAGCTAAAAAAAGTTTCGGTTCCGCCCAAGCAAGAGCACCTAAACTTCCTGAGCTTCATTTTAATCAAGGAGTAGTTCACTCCAGCGAGGGAAATATGGATGCTGCTATAGAGAATTTTGGAACAGCAGCACAGAGCGCTTTGGAGTCTAAAAATCTAGGGTTAGCAGGCAGATCGTATTTTAATATGGGTGTGGGATATTCAAAGAAGGGTGATGTAAAAAATTCTGTTGAATCTTATTTGAAAGCGATTGAGTATGCAAAAGCTGCTCAGGATTCAGCTTTAGAAAATGATGCAAGAAAAAATATTGAACTTTTAAAAATAAATCCTCCTCAACAGCAGAAAAATCAAGAAGATCAAAAGAAAGAAGATAAAAATAATAAAAACCAAGAAAAGCAAAACCAAGAACAAAATCAAGAGAAGGAAAATCAGAAAAAAAATGAATCCTCAGATCAGGCAAAAAAATATGAACAGCCTAAACAAAATCAAAGGCAACGAGATTTTAAATCCAAAAAATTGAACGCTGATGATGCTGAAAGAGTTATGGCTCAGTTGAAAAATAAAGAAAAAGAACTTCAATCTCAGTTAAAAAAACAAAAGGTAAAACAACAACAAAATGGTAAAGATTGGTAAATTTTTATTTTTAATTTTTCTTAGTCTTATTTCTGCTGTAGCTGTGGCCGAAGTTGATTTTTCGGCAACGGTAGACCGTAGTTTGATCTCATTGGATGATTCGGTTTCTTTAAAACTTTCAATGAAGGCGGATGGAAACATCGGGCTAGGGAATCCTTCGTTTGAGGCACCAGATTTTGAGTTTATCAATGAGTATCAGTCTTCCTATATGGAATCAATTTTCGAAAATGGAAAATTTTCTACAAAAAACACTCAACAACTGACAAAGATATTGCGGCCTAAAAAAGTAGGCACATTTACTGTTTCACAAATTAAAGTTCAAATAGCTGGTAAAGTTTACACGGCACCTAATATTCAAATTACTGTACGTCCTGGAGGGCAGGGCGCTCCCACGCCTAGAAACTATGGTGGTGCAGGTGTGGGTTTACGCGGAGCAGGGAAAGTCTCTCATAGTCCTGCTGTTATGGTTCGTGCAGAGCTTAGTAAAAATAAGGCTTATAAAGGCGAGCAAATTATTATTGATTATTACCTTTATAGAAAGGTGCGCGTTTTTAATATTCAAGTAGAGAAATTTCCTATGCTCAATGGATTTCTGAAAGAAGATCTTTCTATTCCAGTAATCCAAAGACTAGATACAGATCAAGTGGTGCTTGATGGTGTTCTCTATGATCGTTCATTATTGGCGAAATATGCCGCTTACCCGTTGGAAGTAGGCAAATTAAAAATAGATACATTATCACTAAAGTACAATTACTACTCCAATCAGTCTGCGTTTGGAGATTCAGAGGATCCATTCGCAAATTTTTTTCAACAACTTTCTCCGCGATCTGCGCAAAGTAAAAGCGAGCTTATTTCTGTGGATGTTTTACCTTTACCTATGGAAGGAAGACCGACTTCTTTTAGTGGAGGCGTGGGAGATTTTACAGTTTCCTCTTCTGTTAATACCTCAGAAGTAAGAGCTAACGAAGCATTGACAATGATTGTAAAAGTAGAGGGGCAAGGGAACTTAGCCGCGATAGAAGAGCCTAAGGCTGTCTGGCCTGATAGCATTGAAGTTTATGACACTAAGGGGAAAGCAAAAACAGGTGCTGGCGGAGTTGGGGAGAAAGTTTTTGAATTTTTACTTATCCCAAGAGCAACTGGGAAATTAACTCTCCCCGCGCTTGAATTTAGTTTCTTCGATCCTATAAAAAATTCATTTGTCACTCGAACAACTCAATCTATTGAGATTCATGTTCTTCCGGCATTGCCTGGGTCTGCACAAGTAGTTCCAAATAAAAGAAAATCAGAAAGAGATGCAAATTTACCGGCAGAAGAGGCTTCACCTAAAAAAGAGAACCTACGGTACCTCAAGCCTCCTGTAGAGGATGTAGGCACTGAATTTAAAGGTGTTCCTTATTGGAGATGGATTTTCTGGATTGCCATTGGGTTATTTATTTTGTTTATGGGGTGGGTCGTCCGGGATTTTATCCGCAGAGGAGTAAAGTTAAAAAGTCGTCGCGCACAATCCGACCAGAAAAACTGGGATAAGCTTTTATCTCGAGCTCAGGAAGCTAAAAAGAGTATGGCCTGGGATGAAGTGATTCGTAGCTATGAGTTTTTAATGGGCGCGGTTTTTGACGCTATTGACCAGATTTATGCTGTAGGTGCGCGTTCCTTGTCTCGAACTGAGTTAGAGCGAATTTTAGTGCAATATCATGGGGTTCCAGATGACCTTTGGAAGAAAGTTTCTCCTATTCTTGAGTATAGTGAGTTTGTGCGGTTTGCTGCGTCTTCACAGCCTGGTGCGGAACAAAATGCGCGAAATAATCTTCTTCGCTTAGTTCAAGAAGCTGAATCTTTTTCTCGTGAATTGAGTCGCCTAAAAAAGTAGGTCAAAACATTTGGTGAAAACTCTAATTCATTCGGATATATTTCGATTTAGGGTATGGCATGGTGTCCATTGCCCTCAATTGAAAAGGAGATTCCATATGAATACAGGAATAGGAGCGAAAGCTCGTTTCCAAGCCATTCGCGAGATTCATTCTCGTACGATTCGCAAGTTTGACCCACCTAGAGACGATCAAGGAAAAAGGTTAAGAATATCAGAGTTTTTTGGCGTAAATACTTTTGATATTCATAAAATGAAAGAAAAGCTTCCTAAAGACGCATATACAAAATTACTTTCTACCATACAAACTGGGACAAAATTAGATCAGGACGTAGCTAATACAGTGGCTCACGCAATCAAAGAATGGGCCCTTTCCCGAGGAGTGACTCACTTTTGTCATTGGTTTCAACCGCAGACAGGATCGACTGCAGAAAAGCATGATGCATTTTTTACATTTGATGAAAATCAGAGACCTATTGAAAAATTTTCAGGCTCTCAGCTGATTCAAAGTGAGCCTGATGCTTCTAGCTTCCCATCAGGCGGAATGAGAACAACGTTTGAAGCAAGAGGATATACTGCGTGGGATGCTTCAAGCCCAGTTTTTATTATGGAGCATGTCAATGGGAAGACACTTTGCATTCCCTCTGTTTTTATTAGTTATCACGGGGATGCTTTAGATGAAAAAACAGCGTTGCTCAGAAGTATGGAAGCCTTATCACAAAAAGCTTGTGAGCTTCTGCAATTGATCGGTTACCACGGTGTAAAGCGAATTGTGCCCACTTTAGGGGTAGAGCAAGAGTATTTTTTAATAGATCGAGCTTTTTACCATCTTCGTCCTGATCTAGTGATGACAGGTCGAACAGTACTCGGAGGACAGCCTCCTAAAGGGCAGCAGCTTGAGGATCATTATTTTGGAAGTATACCTACTCGTGTTCAAGCTTTTATGACCGAGATTGAATACGAACTTTATAAGTTGGGGGTGCCCGTGAAAACCCGACACAATGAAGTGGCTCCAAGTCAATTCGAGACAGCGCCCATTTTTGAAGAAGCTAATGTTTCTACAGATCACAATCAATTGACAATGGAAATTCTTAGGAAAGTAGCTGGCAGACATGGGTTTTCAGTGTTGCTTCATGAAAAGCCTTTTGCTGGCATTAATGGGAGTGGGAAACATAATAATTGGTCCATGATGGTTACTGCAAGTGGTCCAAATCTAGATGGAGAGAATCTTCTCGACCCAGGCAAAACTCCTCATCAGAATCTAAGATTTTTAATTGTTTTAGTTTCTGTTTTGAAGGGAGTTTACAAGCATGCTGGATTATTGAGGGCTGGGATAGCTTCTTCAGGAAATGATCACCGGTTGGGGGCAAATGAAGCACCCCCTGCTATTATTTCAGTATTCTTGGGCGATTTGTTGAATAGGATTTTAAATGAAATTGAAAAAGGAGCCGTAACAGAGCAGTCTTCTGAGGCTGCAATGATTAAATTAGGGATAGGTCAGTTGCCGGAGGTTATGAGAGATAATACAGATCGAAATCGAACGTCTCCGTTTGCGTTTACGGGGAATAAATTTGAGTTTCGAGCAGTTGGATCTTCTGCCTCTACTGCGTTTCCGATCACGTTACTGAACGCAGCAGTGGCTGATGGGTTTGCTGAAATTATGGATTCGCTGAAGAAGAAAATGAAGTCTTCTAAGAGTTTAGATGCTGCCGCTATGGATGTTATTAAGGAAACAATTAAAGAAACTAAGAATATCCGATTTGAAGGGAACAACTACTCTGAAGAATGGGTGAAAGAAGCTGAAAAACGAGGACTTTCTAATCACCGTAAAACACCAGAGGCATTAGAAGAACTAACTCGCCCACAAGCGAAAACACTTTTAACAAGCTTGAAGATTTTTACTGAAGCAGAAATTGCCTCACGTCATCATGTGCGTGTGGAGCGTTATGTTAAAAATCTTCTCATTGAGACAGATACGTTGAAGTCGATGGTGGATACGCAAATTCTTCCTGCCTGTTACAGCTACCATGAGATGTTGGCTCACACAGTGATGACTGTGAAAGCAGCGGGTGTCGCTGCTCCTGAATCTGAAGTGTTAACCAAAATCACTACTCTGATACAGGGCCTTCATACAAAGAAAGCAGTAATGGATCAGGCTATTCGAAAAATGGAGAGCTTAAAGTCAGAAGAAGAAAAGGCAAAGTGCTTGGCGACCGAAGTGTCTACAGCAATGGCTGAGGTGAGAGGGGTTTGTGATGAGTTAGAGGCCATTGTAGCTGACGACTTGTGGCCGTTGCCTAAATACCGAGAGATGCTGTTCTTGTCTTAAGAATTGTTTTTATGGAAGTTTTTTCTGGTATTCATACACTCCATCGAGTTCTTCAGAAGCCTGTAGTGGTTATTGGGAACTTCGATGGAGTGCATCTAGGGCATCAAAAAATTATAGACATTGCAAAAAATCTTTCAATTCAGCATCAGTCTTCACTTGTAGTTTATACTTTTAAACCCCATCCGCAAATTGCTCTCAGACCAGAGAAAAAATTAAAACTTTTAACAACTTATGAAGAAAAGAATAAATTGCTCGAGGGATTGGGGGTAGACGTACTGATCGAAGAACCTTTTAGTAGAGAGTTTTCAACTTATACACCAGAGCGTTTTTTTAATGATGTTCTCCTAAGTCGTCTTGATGCTTCAGCGATTGTCGTTGGGTATGATTTTTCATTTGGAAAAGAAAGAACAGGACACATTGAAACGTTAGAGTCATTTTGTAAGGGTGCCCAGATTAATTTAACTGTAGTTCCTCCATTCAAAAAAGATGAAGAAGTTGTTTCAAGTACTCAAGTGAGAAAGTATTTACTGGGTGGCAATGTCACTCAAGCGGCTCAACTTTTAGGAAGGTATTTTTCATATTCAAGTATCGTTATTAAAGGAGATGGTCGGGGCCGTTCTATAGGAATTCCTACAGCTAATTTTTCTTTATCATCTCCATCTACGTCATTAAATGAAAAGTTAGTTTTGCCTTTTGGAGTTTATGCAACAAAAACGTACTTTGACGGAAAAGAATACATCAGTGTTACAAATATAGGAGTTAGGCCCACTTTTACTCATACGAACGATTCCCCTCCAGTTTTAGTAGAAACATATTTGATTGATCAAAGCATTAATCTGTATGGCAGTTCAATTGAGGTTAAGTTTTTGCGTCATATTCGTGATGAAATGAAGTTTGATAGTATTACTTCGCTTAAAGAGCGTATTTCACAGGACATTCAAGAGGCACGTGCTCAGTCAAAGAACTGACGCTAACTAGGCAATTTTAGCTGTCTTGACAAAAATTGTCACTCTCACTCAGAATAAAATAAAGGATCAAGTAAGGATATGTCTCGTCAACTTGCAGAGTTACTTCTTAAAGATAAAATCATCAATCCTGCACAATTTAAAGAAGCAGAAGGTAGCGAAAAAACGTCTAGGGGATTTATTCGATACCTTATTGGGAAAAAGTACATTACTGAAACTAAACTTCTCTATTATCTCAGCCAAAAATTTGGTCTACCGAGTATCAATTTAGCAAAGTTTGAAATCAATCCAGAAATTATCAAAAGGGTACCGATTGAATTTGTAAAAAAGAATCAAATTATTCCTATTCAAGCCAATGAAGGAACCATGGTGGTTGCACTTTGTGACCCAAGTGGAATTCAAGCTTTAGAGGGACTTAAGTTTCTTCTTAAGACGAACGTAGAAGCTGTTCTTACATCTTACTCTGCATTTGATTCTACGATGGATCGCTATTATGGCGGAGCTGGATTAGTAGGCCATGCAGTAGAATCCTTCAGGAAAGAAGCGAAATCTGCTGGTGAAGACACCATGGTTTTCGAGGCCGTTCAAGTTCACGCCATTGATGAAGGGTCAGTCGAGCAAGATGCCCCGGTTATTGCGGCTGTAAATGGAATCATCACTGAGGGCGTGAGAAGAGGGGCTAGTGATATTCACGTGGAGCCTTATGAAAAAAGAATGCGTGTGAGAATGCGTATAGATGGTGTTCTTTTTGAGGTTGCAGAGATTCCCATTGAGATGAAGCGCGCACTTATTGCTAGATTTAAGATTCTTTCTAGGATGGATATTGCAGAAACTCGAATTCCACAAGATGGCAGAATTAAAATTAAGGCAGGATTAAAGGAGTTAGATTTTCGTGTGAACAGCGTTCCTACCCTCTTTGGCGAGAAAATTGTGCTTCGTGCGCTTAGCAAAGGGAACTTGCAATTGGATTTGTTGAAACTGGGTTTTGAAGAAAAGCAGCTTGAATTGTTTAGAAAGGGAATTTATTCGCCGAATGGGATGGTGCTTGTGACTGGCCCTACAGGGAGTGGAAAAACTACAACTCTTTATTCTGCATTAGCAGAGCTGAATCAGATTTCAGATAACTTATCTACAGCTGAAGATCCTGTTGAATATAACTTAGAAGGAATTAACCAGGTTGAAGTTCACAAAGATATTGGCCTTACATTTGCTAATGTTTTGCGCGCATTTTTACGACAAGATCCAGACGTTATTCTTGTAGGAGAGGTAAGAGATTATGAAACTGCTGAAGTATCTATACAGGCAGCTCTCACAGGACATCTTGTTCTTTCTACTCTTCACACCAATGATGCAGTCAGCACGATCACTCGATTGTTAAATATGGGTGTAGAGCCCTTTCTAGTGGTGGCTTCTCTCAATACAATTGTTGCACAAAGATTATTAAGAATGGTTTGTCAAAGTTGCAAAACGGATGTTCCAATGAATAAGGCTGCAATAATGAAATTGGGATTTTCTGAGTCTCAAGTAGATCAAGTAAAAATCTGCAAAGGGCAAGGATGTAGCAAGTGTAATAAAAGTGGTTACAAAGGTCGTATTGCAATTTACGAAGTTCTAGATTTTACATCCACATTAAAAGAAATGGTTTTAAGAGGTGAAAGTGTCATTGAGATGAAGAAAGTAGCGATCAAAGAAGGAATGAAAACATTAAGAATGTCAGCGCTGACAAAATTAGCACAAGGAATGACGACTGTAGATGAGGCGTTGTCCATTACAATGGAGAATTAGATTATGGCGAAAATTGGGCTTCCTGCATTGTTGAAAACACTGGTTGATCAAAATGGATCAGATTTGCACATTACTGTGGGAGTGCCTCCACAATTAAGAATTCAAGGCAAAATGGTGAAAGTTAAAATTGACCCATTGCTCAGTCAAGACACAAAAGAGCTTTGTTATTCAGTGCTCACGGACGCACAAAAGGCAGAGTTTGAAAAAAATCTTGAAATCGACTTTTCATTTGGAATTAAAGATCTTTCTCGATTTCGCGGAAATATGATGTATCAGCGAGGAAATATTGCAGGAGTTTTTCGTCGTATTCCGTTAAATATTCCTGATTTTGATACGCTAAAACTTCCTCAAGTGTTGAAAAAAACCATTCGTAGGCCGAATGGACTCATCTTAGTTACGGGCCCAACCGGTAGTGGTAAGTCGACTTCATTAGCGGCAATGTTAGATATCTTAAATCGTGAAGAGTTTGGTCATATTTTAACTGTAGAAGATCCAATTGAGTTTGTGCATCCTCATAAAAATTGTATCGTCAACCAAAGAGAGGTGGGGATAGATACCAAGGGATTCGGAAACGCAATTAAGCGCATTTTGCGTCAAGATCCGGACTTCGTTCTTGTGGGTGAGTTGCGTGATGCTGAAACAATTGAGATGGCGTTAACGATGGCTGAGACTGGACACTTGGTCTTTGGAACTCTCCATACAAACGGTGCAGTTCAGGCAATTAATCGTATCATTAACGTTTTTCCTCCACACCAACAGCCTCAGATTAGACAGGTGCTTTCATTTACATTGCAGGCGATTTTGTCCCAACAACTTATTCCAAAATCTTTTGAACCCGGCCGAGCGATGGCTTGTGAAGTTATGATTCCAACTATGGGAATAAGAAACCTAATTCGTGAAGATAAGATTCATCAAGTTTATGCGGCAATGCAAACGGGACAAGATGATACAGGCATGCAAACTATGAATCAGTCATTGGTGAATTTAGTCAAGCAAGGACAGCTTTCAAAAACAGACGCTCTTGAGCATAGTTTTCTTCCTGATGAAATTGCAAAAATGGTTCAAGCGATTCAAGAAAAAGACAAACAACCGCAAAACCATGGATAAAATGAGATGACCCAATATCGTTTTAAAGGTGTCGATCAAGCTGGGAAAAAGGTTATTGGAAAAATCGACGCTGGTTCTATTTTAGACGTTCGTATGATTTTGCGTTCTCAAGGGATTAGACCGATGAGAATTTCAAAATTAGGAATGCTAGAAGCAGATCTTATGGGCATGCTCTCGAAGAGCATGGTCGGTGTTTCATTAGAGGTAAAAGTTGCTTTTACTAGACAACTACAAGTCTTAATCAGTTCTGGGATTCCATTGATTCAAGCGTTAGAGGTTCTTACAGATCAGGCTTCAGATACTACATTTAGGAATATACTTGTGGTTGTAAAAGATAAGGTCGCACAAGGGTCATATTTTTGGGAAGCGTTAAATAGTTATACTAACGTTTTTCCCAGGCTTTATATTGCTTTAGTCAGAGCGGGAGAAACCTCTGGTTCGTTGGACCAGATGCTCAAAAGATTAACTCGATATCTTGAAGATGCAGATTCCATGAGAAAAAAAGTTAAAAGCGCGATGATGTATCCCATAGTCGTCGTTGGAGTGGGGACTTTGATTATTGCCGGGATGCTTATGTTTGTAATCCCTAAGTTCGAAGAAATTTTAAAGACGAACAACACAGAGCTCCCCGGACCGACCCGATTCGTAATTTGGCTTTCACATTATCTTTGGGATAATTTTTTCATTATTTTAGGATCGGTTGTTTTTGTTATTTATTTGATCGTTCGCTATTTTAAGTCTGAAGAAGGACGTGCCTTTCGGGATCGATTACTTTTTAAAGCACCGCTTTTTGGACCTATTTTACAAAAATCTGCTGTTGCGAGATTTTCTAGAACACTCCAAACATTATTATCTTCAGGGATTAACCTGTTGGATGCCATTGATATTTGTCGAAGCACAATTGATAACGCAGTCTTGGAGGATGCTGTGGGAAAAATCCGAGTCGACATTGAAGCAGGAAAGACAATTGGCGCTGTAGTAAATAAGATTGCAGCTTTTCCTAAGATGGCCATCCAGATGATTCAAGTAGGGGAGTCCACAGGGAATTTAGATAAAATGTTAGAAAAAGTAGCTGACTTTTATGAGGCTGACGTAGAAATTTTGGTGAGTGGGCTAACTAAACTCATTGAGCCATTGGTTTTAGTTTTTTTAGGTGTAGCTGTGGGTGGAATTATGATTGCTATGTACCTTCCGATCTTTAAACTCGCTGGTGGGGTTGCAACAGAGTAATGGATCCAAAAATAATTGGTGAATCCAAACAGGTAAAAGAATTATTGAGCATGATTGAGCGAGTAGCTTCATCGAAAACTAATGTTTTAATTTTTGGAGAAAGTGGGACAGGTAAAGAGTTAGTCGCGCGTAAGCTTCATGAGCTTGGACCTTTAAAAGGTAAACCCTTTATTCCAGTGAACTGTGGTGCCATCCCAGAAACGCTAATGGAAAGCGAGTTTTTTGGGCATAAGAGAGGGAGTTTTACCGGTGCCATAGCGGAAAAGGCTGGTCTTTTTGAAGTCGCTAATGGAGGAACATTATTTTTAGATGAAGTAGGGGAAATTCCTCTTTCGGTGCAGGTCAAGTTACTAAGAGCGATCCAGGAGAGGTCCTTTAGAAAAGTGGGTGGGAACGAAGATATTAAAGTTGATGTGAGAATAATTGCCGCAACTAATCGTAATTTGGAAGAAGCTGTTCATAAGGGAACATTTAGAGAGGATCTATTTTATCGACTGAATGTTATTATGATTAAGACCCCCCCTTTGAGAGATCGAAAAGGTGATGTCTCTATTCTGGCAGAGACATTTTTAAAAAAGTGTATCGAAAAAAACAAAAAACCTGCGATTACAGGATTTGACCCTAAGGTTTTAGCGATTTTTGAGGCGCACCCATGGCCTGGCAATGTTCGAGAGCTTGAAAATGTTGTGGAAAGAGCTGTAACACTTACTGCATCAGGTAAAATTGGGGTTCAATGTTTGCCTTCTTCAATTCAAGCGGCGCATCAAAGTAAAACTGGAGTTTTAAGCAGTGAAAACTCCTCTCCCAGCGTGGGAGCAAAAGAATTAAGAGTTCCCGCACCTGATTTTTCAAAAGGTAAGGTCAATTTAGATGAGATTTTAGGTGGAATTGAGAAAACGTATCTTCTTGCAGCTTTAGAGCACACGGGGGGGGTAAAGAAAAAGGCCGCTTCCATGTTGGGAATTACTTTTCGAAGTATTCGCTATCGACTCAATAAATTGGGTGTCAAGGAAGACTAGACTCAGTTATAATTTTCTCCATGAAAAAATTAAATTATCGTTGGGTGATCTATACAGGGACTGTCCTAACCGGGATAACAGGATTAGTTTTTCAAATTATTTGGCAAAAATATCTTTCTTTCTTGGTGGGAAGTGAAGCTCGATCCGTGAGTCTTGTAGTAGCTTTTTTCTTACTAGGGCTTGCAACGGGATATCGATATTGGGGCAGAATTACTGAATCAAAGTATACGCGCGCCAAGTTGCTTAAAATTTATGGTTTAGTGGAGATGGGAATTGGGGTCTATGCTATTTTATTTCCACAGTATTTCGAAGTCATAAAAAATATCGGGTATGCAGCCCCTGATCATCTTTTAATTGATAGTTTTCTTACCTTTGTGTTGGTTTTTGCTCCCACGTTTTTGATGGGTGCGACTATTCCTATTCTCACTAAAGTTGTTCCTGAAGGATTATCTGAAGTGAATGATTGTCATGCCAAGGTTTATGGATTGAACACTTTAGGTGCATTTTTTGGTTGTATCATTGGCGGATTTTTTTTGGTCCCAAGGTTAGGTTTGCCATTTGCTTTGCTGGCTTGTGGGTTGGTGAATATTGCTGTGGGTTTGACCTTTGGACTGAATCGTCTCAAGGGGATGACATATTCAGCCCAAGATTTTGACAATATTCCAAATAAATTTGGGACGGTAGCGATTTACAGTTTTGTTTTTATTGTTGGGGCTGTTTCGATTTCGCTAGAAGTTCTTTTTATTCGTGTGATGGGATTAACCATCGGTTCAGGGCATTTTATTTACCCGTTAGTGGTTGGGATTTTTGTTCTGGGTTTAGCATTGGGAAGTTTAAGCTTACAGAAGAAGAATTTAGATTCGCTATTTAAGGATCTTTATAAGCTGATTATTTATTTATCTGTCATTTATTTGAGTATTCCGTATTGGCCGTATTGGTTAAACAACGTTAGAGTGAGTCTGGTCTCAATTCCTACAAATTATCCCGTTTATCTTTTTATCTGCTTTTTATTTTTGGCTGCATTTTTGATCCCATTTCTTTATCACTCAGGCCGCCTGCTTCCGTTTGGTTATGCGTTGATTGATAAGAATAAAAACGACTATGGGAAGGTTTGTGGGCGTGTGTATTTTTATAATACAACAGGTACGGTTGTGGGTGCGGTAGTGCTGTCATACCTTTTTCTTCATTTCTTAGATTTTGACCAGATTTATAAGATTAACATATTACTTCTTGTCGGATTAATGGCTTTCCTTTTGTGGAAGCAGAAGAAAAGTCTAGTTTGGATTGGTGTGATTGGGGTGATGGTGATTTCCTTGCCACGATGGGATCGGAAATCGCATTATGTAGGATTATTTAGGTCTAGAAACATCGCTGAATTTAATTTTAAAGGTTTTTTTCAGACGCCTGGTTCTTCAGCTGAAGCTATTTATTTCAAAGACGATCCTAATACGACTGTTACGGTGATCAAAAGCAAGGTGAATTCTAAAAGGGACACCATTGGAATTGTTACTAATGGAAAAAGTGATGGAAGTACATTTAGTCCAGACTACTCCACGATGTTTCTTGCTGGAAGTTTGGGCTATTTCTTTGCTCCTGATCAAAAAAACTTAACAGCTTCTGTTATAGGCCTGGGCACAGGAATCACCGCTGGTGTTTTAGGCGTAGGTGAGGATGTAAAAAATGTAGAAGTTTTAGAAATTTCAAAGGGAGTGATTGATGGAAATAAGTATTTTCAAGATGCTAATTTTGAAATTTTAAAAAATCCAAAAGTAAAACTAATTGAAACAGATGCATTTAAGTATTTTTCTCGTTTGAAACATCCAGTAGATATTGTTGTTGCTGAACCAAGCAATCCTTGGGTAGTTGGAGTTGAGAATCTTTTTACAGTTCAATTTTATGATTTGGCAAAAAAGGTTCTTTCTGAAAATGGAGTGTTCGCGCAATGGATTCAGCTTTACGAAATTAGCCCTGAGATTGTTTATAGTCTAGTTGCTAATGTGACCCATAGTTTTCCATACTATCAGTTGTTTATGGTTTCAGGGGGGGATGCGTTGATTGTTGCTTCTAAGTCTCCAATTCGGATGGGGGATGCATTTTTAAGAAGATTAAACGAGTCGAAAATGAAATCAGCACACGCTGATCTAGGAATAGAGGATTCTGCAGCTTTAATGCTCCTATCTCTTTTTGGTCCAGAGGAGCTACGGTGGTTCTCATTTAAGAATGAAATTGGAACACATGATCTTGAGTTTCCTAAGATTGGTTATTTAGCAGGAAAGGAAATGTTTTTAGGGAGAAAGCTGATACTAGGCAATTTATTTGAAAAAGATTTTGAAAGATGGGTCAGGTATAGAGACTCAAAGCATCAAGCATTTATGAAATTGCTAACGATGTATCCTAATGGAATCCCTCATTGTAAAAAAGAAGACCGGTTACCTTCTTTCTTCTGTGATTATTATGAAAGTCTTTTGATTCCCTATAAAGCTGTGACAAGGGAGAGTTCGCTTTTTCTTTTGCAAGAAAAGCTAGGAGCCTATCGTTTTCTGCGTAATGCAGGTGTATATCCTTATGATTCTCAGTTTCTTGATGGAATGAAGAGTAAGGTGAAATCGGGAACCGAAGCTGATTTTTTGGTTCAAGAGTATGCAAGAGAATCTCAATGGAGTCTGGCTATTCAATCAGCACAATATTTCTATAATCAGAAGATTTATAGTGATGAAGATTTTAAATTGGTTAAGGCTATGGTTGAATCCACCCGAAAACGAATTGAAGCTTTTATTCCTACTTACCAAGGCGTGCAGAAACTCACTCAATAACATAAAAAAACGGGCTCTCAAATGAGAGCCCGTTTGAAGTTGAATTAGAAATAAAATTTCTAATTAGATACCGTTTGCTACGTTAATCATTCGCTTATCTTGGTCCATGGTCCAGGTGTCTGGGTTACCAGAGTCGGACACATAGCCGATGGCATCTACTGTGAATTTTGCTGTGCTCACAACTGAGTTTACAAGGTTAGCACCACCCATTTTTTGTGCTGTCGTTATTGTGGCAGTAGCTCCAAAGTTTACGTCTGATTTGTTAACTGGGTCTTGATATGCAGCATCCCCTGCAGCACATTTTAAATCTCCAGCGAAAACGCCTGTAGCATCCGCTTTATAGGTATAGAAATCACACCCAGTAGCTCCTACGGGTCCACAGGTTGTGCCAGCTGCTATACCTCCTTTAAATCCTAGAGCATAAAATCTGCGGGAACCTAGTTCTGGTGCTCCCCCGATTTTAGCTAAACAAGCTGTGTAGGTTCCACCGTTGTTTGCTTCGCCCGCATAGCTTTTTAAAGCTGCATAGGAGTTGGATAACATGGTGCGAACTTCAGCTTGCCTCGATCGTGCTTGATATTTGGCATAGTTTGGAACGGCGATCGCAGCTAAAACTCCAATGATCGCAACAACGATCATGAGTTCTACGAGCGAGAACCCTTCACGGTAATGCTTTAATAATTTCTTAAAACCCTTCATACGGACCCCCTTAGAATATGTAAATCTGTTAAAAATTATGTAATCTTGAATAAGTGTAAGCTTGATCAAAAAAACATGCAACTGTGTCATTAGGCACACATGATAACTAGAGTGTAAGACTATGGTAAAATCAATGCAAAGCGTTATCGTTTCGGTTGTTTTTTTTATATTCCTTTTTTCTTCTGCAGTTTTTTTTAATACGCAACTTATGAATCTTAACATTTCCGACTCTGCAATTTTTGCGAAGGGGGAGGCGAAAAGGACAAATCCTGAGTTCTATCGTGTGCTAAGTTTCGGTTATCTCCCTATGATAGTGGATTTGATCTGGGTTCGCGCTGTTACAGATTCGGAAACTACCCGCTACAAAATCGAAGAAGGACACTCTGCGCAATTTTATGCTTTTTCTTTGCTCACAGAATTGGACCCAGCGTTTTTTTCTGCTTATTGGGTAGGAGGCAATCTTTTGGCAATTGCTCGAGACGATGTAACAGGAGCTGTCGAACTCCTAAACCGCGGAATGAAATTTCTCAAAGAAGAGTATCCGAGTTATCCGGAAGAATTTAAAAAAATGCATTGGTCTGGTGCTTGGTATATTCCTTACTTTTTAGGATATGTTCATCTTTTTGAATTAAAAGATCTCCCAACGGCCGCATCGATACTGAAGTACATAAATGATTATCCTGGAGCACCTTTACACTGGTCTAATGTTGCAAAAAAACTTGAGAAACCAGATGGTATTTATGAACTTGGGTTGAATTTCATTAATCACTTAATCATTACTGCACAAACTCAAGAGATTGCAGATCGTTTACAAAAAAGAAGGCGTGATCTTTTGCTGTCACACCACCTTTTTAGAGTAAATAATTCTTTTAAGGAGTTTTTAAAGAAAAAATCAACTCATGCCTCTCAAATTTCATGGAATTGGTATGTTAAGGAAACGCAGATTTCTTTACAAGATCCTCTAGGTGGAAAAATTTACTTAGATCCACAAGGTAGAGTTGTCTCTACCACACCAAGAGAAAAGGTCTTTGGTTTGGATTAGAGGCATGACATATTAGGTGAAATTCTTATGGTCGATACGATTTTAGAAATCTCGCAGGTTGATCAATGTTTCCGCTCTGGATTTTGGCTCAAGCAAACTCAGGTTTTACATGGCGTGTCTTTGTCCATTCCGAGGAAATCTGTTTTTGGTTTTCTAGGTCCTAATGGAGCAGGCAAGACCACATTGATCAATCTTATTGTCGGGATTAGAAGACCTACATGTGGAAGTCTTAAATTGAATGGCGCAGAGTGTAGTAGCCTAGAGGCAAGATCTCAACTGGGATATCTACCTGAGCGCCCTTATTTTCATGAACACCTAACGGGAGAGGGAATGCTGCAATATTTTGGTGCACTTTCCGGAATGAAAAAAAATGAAATTAATATTCGAATTCCAAAAGTTTTAGAAACCGTGGGGATGAGTCATGCGCGAAAACTTGAGTTAAAAAAATACTCTAAAGGGATGCTTCAGAGAATTGGGATTGCTCAAGCTTTGCTTCATAACCCAGAGTTTTTAGTATTAGATGAACCCATGAGCGGTCTAGATCCTATTGGGCGAAAAGAAATTCGCGAGCTTATTCTTAGATTGGGGTCTGAAGGAAAGACAGTTTTTTTCAGTTCCCACGTGATTCCAGATGTAGAGGCTGTTTGTGATCAGGTAGGGATTATCCAAAAAGGAAAGATCGTGAGTTGTGGTCCGATCAGGCAGTTTTTGTCTCAAGAAACTGAACGAATAGAATTGGGTTTTAGCGGAGTGAAGGTGAGTCAGCTTAAGGAAATTTCTCATCTGACTTCTGTGCGTGAACTATCAGAAGGTATGCAGGGCGTCGTTATAGGGAAAGATAACGTTAACCCTGTAATAGAAAAATTAATTCAGCAAAAAGCAGAAATTAAATGGGTGACTCCGGTGAGGCCAAGTTTAGAGTCATTTTTTGGAGTTGAGTGAGATGAGTGCAAAAAAATCCTATGTTCAACCCAGTTTTTTGCAAGTTTGTGCAGCTGTAGGTAAGGTGACTTTTTTTGAAATTATTAGGGATAAAGTTCTTTATAACATTTTAGTTTGTGGTTTTTTACTTTTTGGTCTTGGATTTTTAGTTTCTCAGCTTTCCTTTATAAAAACTGAACGAGTGATTTTTGATTTCGGTTTGTTTGTTGTGGGAATTTCCTGCGCAGTGATTGCAGTTTTTATGGGTGCGGGGTTAATTACAAAAGAGTTTGATCGTAGGACAGCTTATGTGGCTCTTTCTCATCCTATTTCTAAAACTCAATTTATAGCAGGAAAGTTTTCAGGGATGATGGCGGTTTTGTTTACAAACTGGATTCTTTTGGTGGGAGTTATGTTTTTAATTTTGCGATTAGCTACAGATGATTTAGGGCAATATCTTCATCTGACTTTTTTATACGCGATTTTGCTTTTCCTTTTACAAAGTATTTTTTTATCCGGAATTGCTATATTTTTTTCAACTTGGTCCACCACATCATTATCCGTCATGATGACGATTGGGATTTATTTAGTGGGTAATAACATTACGCAAATGCATACAGTTGCCGCTAATGCTAAAGAAATATGGGTGAAAAATCTTTTAAATACACTTGCCACGATTGTTCCTAATTTTGAACATTTTAATTTAGGGCTTAAGGTGACTTACGGACTTCCAGTTTCATTTCAGGTTTTTGCGTATAGTGTGACTTACGGTTCGATTTTAACTTTTTTATTTCTTTATTTGTCAGGAATATTAATTCGTCGGAAAGAAATATAATGACCGATTTATTTTTAAGTTTAGAGCAACTTCCGAAGGGGTTAAGTTATTTTATTGTTTCTATTTTCGGTTTAATTATAGGAAGTTTTTTGAATGTAGTCATTGTAAGATTACCAAAAAACAAATCTGTCATTAAACCTAGAAGCCAGTGCGTTCATTGCAAGCATAAGATTCCTTGGTACGATAACATTCCAGTATTAAGTTATATTTTTCTTCTTGGAAGATGCAGAAAGTGCAGAAAAAAAATTTCAATTCGATATCCATTAATAGAAATTTTAACCGCGCTTCTTTTTGTTGCGGCGCAGGTAAATTTCGGGTGGAGTGGATTATTGGTTTTTCGAGATTTTCCATTTTTAGCTATGCTGGTTGTGATTTCATTTATTGATTTAGAACATAGAATTATCCCGGATGAGCTCAGTTTAGGAGGATTAGCTTTAGGTCTAGGAACATCTTATTGGGTTCCTGAATTAGGTGTGCTCTCTTCTCTGCTGGGGGCTGCTATTGGATTTGTTTTGTTTTATGGAATAGCTTGGACTTATTTAAATATGAGAGGACATTCTGGCATGGGAGGGGGGGACATTAAACTTTTAGCTATGTTAGGCTCTTTTTTAGGTCCTTCAGGAGTCATGACGACAGTGCTGGTGAGCTCTACTTTAGGCAGCGTGATTGGAGTTATTTGGGCTATGTCACAGAAGAAGAAAAATTTTATGAAAGTTGCTATCCCTTACGGGCCTTTTCTGGTGATTGGAGCGTTATCTTATTATTTGCTAGGTTGGGGAGTTCGTTCTTTTTTTTAGGGGTATTTTGATATGGTACCAATTTACGATACAGACCAAGCAGAAGAGCGATGGCTTAAGGCTAAGTGGGATCAATATGAGCTTTGGAATAAGGTAGAAATTCGATTACGTAAACAAAAGCGTTTATGGATTTTAGCGACTCTTTTTTTGTTTTTGATTTTGAGCTCTGTCCCAGTTTTGATGAATAAATGGCCGAAGTGGGTTGGGCTTTTAGCTATGAGAGAATTGGCTCAATTAGTGAATCAAATGAAGAGGGAGGCAAGTTTAACGCACTCCGCCTATATGATTCGTTTTGACCCAATACAAACGCTACAATATCAGATTTTTAAAAAGGGAAGTTGTCAGGAAGTTGGTCCGGGGCAATCCGTTCAATCAGGGCATTTGCTAGATGAGCTTTTGTTGGGCTCTTATGTTCTATTGTCTCCAGAAAATGGAAAAGCTTTAAATATACCGGGTTTGAAGATGTCTTTTTGCTACGACAGTCTTACAGGAAACGAATGGACAACTAGAAATGAAGAAATAATTGGTTTTGGTATCATGTCTGCCAAAGATTTGACGGAAGGGCGACAGGATCGGGTTTCTGTTCTTTTGATTTCTGGGCCGAACGGCGAGTTATCTTTTGATTAGTAGTGGTAGATAGACTGATTAATCTTGTTACTTTTTGCCTAGCTCAAGTAAAATTATAATAAGAATTGGAGCAACGTTTCATGGCTGAAGCGACGTCGACTCAGATCCGCGCAAGACCTCGCGGTTCAGGTGGTCTGGGAAGTTTATTGTCTAGTATTAAGGATATACTTGCGCCCGCGCCTAGTACAGCAGTTGGGCTTAGTATTGGAACGTCTTCTATTAAGTTAGTCGAGCTAAAGAAAACGGGAAAAACATGGAAGCTTCTTCACTTTGGAATTGTTCAGCTTCCCGAAGATGCAATTGTAAACCGTGAAATTATTAACCAGATTACTGTTGTAGATAGTATTCGAACATTAGTGAGTCAGATTAAATTAAAAAATAAAAATGTTTGCACTGCACTCTCAGGAACTTCTCTCATTGTAAAAAGAATGGCTGTAGAGGTGACTTCAAAAAAAGAACTTCAAGATCAAGTTTTTTGGGAGGCTGAGCAGTATCTTCCCTTTGATGTGCAGGAAGTTGTCATGGATTACGATGTGGTGGGCGAAACTAAAGATAAAAAAGCCGATGTTATTTTAGTAGCAGTGAAAGGATCTGTTCTTGAAAGTTATATAGTTTGTGTGGAAGATGCTGGACTAAGAGCAAAGCTTGTGGATGTTGATTACTTCGCCTTGCAGAATTTGTTTGAAGCTAATTATCCAGTTCGAAGTACAGAGGCGGTGGCTATTGTTGATATTGGAGCTAGTTCTTTGAAAATTGTCGTGGTTCACAACGGAATTCCTGTTTTTACAAAAGATTCGTCGATGGGAGGAAAAAATCTCACTGCAGAAATTCAAAAAAATTTAAATTTATCTTATTTTGATGCAGAAACCCTAAAAATCAGTGGTCAGGGTGGCGCAATGCCGCAAGAAGTTAATGAGCTGATTCATATTATGTGTGAAAATTTTGCTACTGAAATTAAAAGAGCAGTTGATTTTTATAATGCATCATCGGTAGGTGCGCCTGTGAGTTATGTTTTGTTAGCAGGAGGGAGTTCTAAGTTGCCTAATCTTCCAAGAATTGTTGAAGAGAGAGTTCAGCTTCCAACTCAGATTATTAATCCATTTAACTCGATTACATATGATCCATCAGTTTTTACCGCAGAATATTTGAATTCTATAGCGCCCATAGCGGCAATTCCTATGGGACTTGCTTTAAGGATTGGCACCAAATGATCAAGATTAATTTAGCAGCACGAAAGCAGTCTGTTGCCATTGAAAGCACGCATACCATGACTCGATTGGGTCGCATGAAGGCAAACATGCAGGATGCCAGAGATCTTCCATTGCGAACGGTCGCGCTTTATATTGTCGTTGCTATCGGAGTTTATTTTTTATCTGAAAGTTGGAAAACAGATAAAATGAAAGAAGCTGAGCAAGCGTTGGCGCAGCAAGTATCTATACAGGCAGAAATCCAAAAAGAATTGAGCAAGACAAAAAGCTATGAGGCTCAGAAGAAAGCTTTGGATGATGACTTTAATACAATCAAAAACAAAATCGATGTTTTGGATAGGCTCATGGCAGATCGTGGCATGTTATTGCAAATCATGTTGACCATCGCCAAGGTTATTCCGGGCGACGTATGGATTAAAGAAATGGACACTAAATTAGATGAAATTAAATTCAAAGGATTGTCTTTTGGATTTAATCAGGTTTCTGATTTTCAAAAAAACCTTAGTGAAACTGTTTTTTTTAAAGATGTAAAAGTGATTTCTACTAAAGAAATAAAAGAAGAAAGCTCAGGAGCGGAGTTGGCTGAATTTGATTTAATAGCAAAAAGAAAAATCGAAGGCGTAACTAGAGGAAAGTCAGGGGGATAGGTTTTGACAACGGTTGATCGAGTAACGCAATATTTAGGAAAAGTTCCCTGGACTATGCTCTTGGGAGCGTATGTTCTTTATATTGCTTATGATTTAATTAGTTTTAAAGGGGATATAGGTTTTTTTCCTAACCCACAATCGGTGCTTTATCTTAAAAATCAAGAAGTGGAAAAGGCCGTTCAAGAAAATAAAAAATTAAAAGAAAAAGAAAAAGAAATGAAAGAATTCGTTAAAAATCTTTCACTTCAAAAAGATAAAATTAAACAACTTGCAACTAGTCTTATAGATATGAAGGCAACTTTGCCTGAAACATTAGATGAGGCTGATTTTACAAAGACTATTTACACAGAGGCTAAAAAAGTAGGATTAGTTGTGGTGGGTTTAAGACCTTTGCAAGAATCCAAGAAAGAGTTTTACACAGAGCAATCATTCGAGTTTGAGTTTAAAGGAATTTTTGCTCAAGTGATGATGTTTTTGGAAAGGCTTTCGAGTTTACAAAAAATTATCAAATCAGAGGGATTGAACTTAAAGCCAATCTCTTCTCAATCAGATCGATTTGTAGAGTTAAAAGGACAGGTGAAAGTTGTAGCTTATAGTTACTTGCGTTCTACAGCAGATGAATTGCCGAGGAACCCAGATAGGCCAATAGATAGGACGGCCAAGTGATGATTTTGATTACGTTGATAATATCATTTTTTATAAATTTTTCATTTTCTGCAACAGATTCATCACAAAATGGTTTTCTTCCAGAAATGCTTAAAATGCGTGACCCATTTCGAAAGCCAGAGGGGCGAGGTATTCAAAAAATAATTAAGTCCGAACTAGAAAAGTATTCAATTAGTGAATTTAAAATGGTCGGTGTTTCTACTGGTCCTACCAAGATGAGAGCTTTAGTTTCTGCTCCGGATGGAAAATCATACTTTGTAGCTGAAGGTGTAAAGATTGGACTTAGGGGTGGTATTGTAAGAAAGATCACCCCAGAGGGGATTCAAGTTCGTGAAAAGATCGTGAATATTATTGGGGAAGAAGAAAATGTAGATAGTGAAATTAAGTTAGTGGCAGAAAGCAAATTTCAAATTGAACATAAACAGCAAGAAGCGAATGAAGAAGAAGCGGAGACCTCTGTTCACCGTAATGGTAGTGCTCAAAGTGCTGAAAGTAGCCCCTCAGCATCTGGAGGCAATATGTTTATGAATGCAATGAAAGAAGCTATCAAAGCTGCTATCAGTTCACGAGGTGCGCAAACGCCCGCTCCTGCTCAAGAGCCTCACACTGTCTCACCTGTTCAATCACAACAGACACAACAATCTCAGCAGCCGCAACAGCCTGAGGCAGTGCCAGATTGGGCTAAGCCCAAAGTTTTAGGGATTGGTAGAGGAAATGAATCGACTCCAGGCTCACAAAATTCTTTAGGAGGAAGTAAATAATGATAGGACGTCTATTGTTGATATTGGGTTTGATTTTTGTTTTTCAAAAAGTAGCCGTAGCTACTGACATTACTCAGATTGGGTTTAAAGGTAATCAAAGCCCAAATTTATTGGAAATTCAAGCCAATGGTCCTGTTCAAATTGAGAAGCAAGAAAATTTACAAGATAAGCAGATTGTTTTAGAAATCAAAGGTGCAAAACTCCCTAAGCATTTATCACGAAAAATAGATACTTCTTCCTTTGATAGCAATGTGAGTTTAATTAGCCCTTATCAGGTGCAGGGACAAGAAGATACAGTTCGAGTTGTACTTCAGCTCAGAAGTGAAGGAGGAGCGGATTTAACTCAGGAAGGGAATTTGATAAAAATTTCAATTCCAAATAGCAGTTCAAACCCTACACAAAATAACTCGGCTGCTTCAGGTGGAGTGGCTTCTGATGCTCCCCCTATGCCTGTGAGTGAACAAGATGTGACCGATGTTGTTTTAGATAAGATCTCAAAGAAACAAGAAGCTGCACCTGTGGCGAACAGCAAAGGCTCCCCTTCTACTAAAGGGGATCGTTTGGATGAGTTTATGACCAGCTTACAAACAAAAAGATTTACGGGACGTCCCATTACACTGAATTTGCGTGATGTAGAGATCACTGATGCATTTCGGCTGATTGCAGACGCCAGTGGTTTTAATATTGTGATTGGTGAAGGAGTTACCGGTAAAATTAGTCTTTCGCTTAGCGATGTTCCGTGGGATCAGGCGCTTGATGTGATTTTGCATACTATGCGGCTAGGTGCTGAACGGAATCACAATATACTTAGAATTGTGACATTAAGAGATTTGACGAATGAAAAAAGAGAAGAGCTCAATGCAAAGTCTGCTGTGGAAGCGAGTGCACCCAGGATTACTAGAATTTTTCCGATTAGTTATGCGAATCTCGACCAAATTCAGAACACATTAACACGATTTATTGGCGCAACTGCGGCAGCAGCTGGGGTGAGTGCTGCATCCGGAGCTGTGCTTTCTGACAACAGGACAAATAGCATTATCGTTCTGGACACGCCTGCGAACGTAGAAAGGATGAAAAAATTAATTGAACTTTTAGATACACAAACTCCACAAGTAATGATTGAGGCGAAGGTGATTGAGGCCACGGAGAGCTTTGGTCGTACAATTCGAGGTAATTTAGGTGTTGCCGCTATTGATACACCAGGGGCACAGTTTTTAGGATCACTTAATGGAGGCACTTATGGTCAGCTAACGCCTTCTGTTACAACAACGGGTACTACTACGACAGTCTCGGGTCCTACCGCAACAGCCCCAGATTCTCTTTTTAATGCTGCAATTGTGGCTAGCCCTTTGAGAATTAATGCAGTGTTAAATATGCAAGAGTCTGAGGGTAAGTTGAAGGTCATTTCATCTCCTAAAACAGTAGTTTTGAATAGAGAAAGAGCGACTATACTTCAGTCTTTTCCTACTTTAGGCGCTCCAACAGTCACTGTTGCTAATGGAGTAACGACAACAACTCCTAATGTTGTTTCTGCGAACCTCAGTTTAGAGGTAAGACCTGCGGTAACTAACGAAGGGAGTGTAGTTATGGAACTCAACTTAACTCGAGACACGATTGTATCCCTTGGTCCTACCGTGGGTGATGTGGGCCGCAGAAATATTAGAACCAATGTTTTGGTGGAGAGCGGTAACACATTGATAATTGGTGGAGTTTACACTTCTTCTCAGTCCAGTTCTGAAGATGGATTCCCGCTTTTAAGAAAATTGCCCATTGTAGGTCCGCTTTTTGGCGGTAACGTAGAGAGCACTGCTCGCTCTGAGCTTTTCTTTTTCATTACTCCTCGAATTCTAAATGCAAAAGAGGCTGGAATCGCGAGCTAAAAGACATGGATCACAACCCAGTACTTTATAATTATCTGAAGCGTTACCAAGATGATCCTACCTCGCGTGTATTTGCCCCGTTGGCCGAAGCCTATAGAAAAGCGGGTTTAGTAGATGAAGCAATTGATATTGCTCGTGAGGGATTGCGTATGCACCCACATTTTGTGGGGGGGCGTGTAGCTCTTGCACGTGCGCTTTTTGAAAAAAAACTGTATTCCGATGTGATTGATGAGCTTCAGTCTGTAACTCAAGATGTGCCCGATAACTTAGCAGCTCAAAGACTTTTAGCGGAGAGTTGCTTGATGATGGGAAGAGTTGCAGAGGCGTTAACAGCTTACAAAATGCTCCTTTTTTACACTCCGGAGGATATTGAGACAGCAGCGCTAGTCAAAGAACTAGAGAATCAAGCTTATGAAAGAGGGACTTTGGTTCTAAGAACGGACCCGGTTCAAAAGGCTGCCCCAGAAACGTTTTTTGATATTAAATCTCTGTCTAAAGTCGTTCAGGACGACCCTAATGCAAAGCGTATGCGTTGGATGAAGAAAATCGAGATTTTGCAAAATATTTTGCAAAAAGTTGAACGATATCGCCTGACTCAGCGTTGACAGAGGTCTTTTTGTCGGGTATTCCTAACCCTCATGTACGCAACTAATCAGTTTCGCAAAGGCCTTAAAGTTCAAATTGATGGTGTTCCTTTTGAGATTGTTGATTTTCAACACGTGAGCCCAGGTAAAGGACGAGCTTTTACTCGCACTAAACTCAAGAATATGCTGAACCAGAACGTCATTGAAAGAACCATAACTTCTGGTGATAAACTTGAGAGCGCTAATACAGAAGAAAAGGAAATGCAGTTTTTGTATAAAAATGCAGAGGGTTATCATTTTATGAATAACTCGACTTATGAACAAGTTGTTTTGAATGAAGAGCAGATGGGGCAAGGTAAGGATTTTTTACAAGAGAATATCGTGATCCAAGTGATGTACTTTGATGAAAGACCGATCGGTGTGGAACTACCTACTTTTGTTGTGCTCAAAGTGGCTAAGACTGATCCTGCATTTAAGGGGGATACTGTGAGTGGTGGCACTAAGCCTGCAACGTTAGAAACAGGCGCTGTGGTCAATGTTCCATTTCATATTAAAGAGGGTGATTTGATCAAAGTCGATACCCGAGATTACTCTTACTCTGAGAAGGCAAACAAATAACGTGTCTCCTAAAGGATTGACTTCAAGAAAATCTAACACCAAAAATGCAAAGAAGAAGCCTGTGGCTCTTAACTTCTCTCATCATGAAGATGTTGAAAACATTATTGGAATGATGAAGAGGCATGGGTTGGCCAGTTTTGAACTTGCAAAGGGAAATTCCAAAATCAGTTTGTCTTTTGCGTCTGGCTCCTTGACGGCCCCTCAGGTGGTACAGTCATCTTTGGCTTTTGATTCCGCTCCTTCACACACACAAGGTATTGAAAAAACTTTATCGGCACCCGTTGATAAAAACCTAAAAACTGTAGTTTCTCCTTTTGTTGGGACATTTTACCGAGCTCCTTCTCCACAAGCAGAGGTCTATGTGAGAGAAGGGCAGATTGTAAAGCCTGGCGATGTGTTATGCATCATTGAGGCAATGAAGTTAATGAATGAAATCGAATGTGAACATTCTGGAAAAATTGTTTCAATATTAGTTGAAAATGGCCAGCCTGTTGAATTTGGCGAGCCATTATTCACTATTTCAACAAGCTAATGGTGGCATCTCCTTTGTTTAAAAAAGTTCTAATAGCAAATCGTGGAGAAATCGCTTTGCGTGTTATTAGAGCATGTCGAGAATTGGGAATTCCAACAGTTGCAGTTTATTCCACTGCGGATGAACATTCTTTACATGTAAAATTAGCGGATGAGGCTGTTTGCATTGGTCCCCCTGCTTCTAAGTTAAGCTATTTGAATATAGCAAGTATTTTGTCGGCGGCAGATATTTCAGGCGCTGATGCGATTCACCCTGGATATGGTTTTTTATCAGAGAATGCTGAATTTGCGAGACTTTGCAAAGAGTGTAAGATTACTTTTATTGGACCTACTACAGCTAATATTGAAGCCATGGGTGAAAAAACGGGTGCGCGAGCTATAGCACAAAAAGCAGGCGTTCCACTTTTACCAGGAACAGTTTCAGCTGTACCGAATGCTCAAGCCGCTTTGCAGGAAGCGCAGATCATTGGATTTCCTGTTATATTAAAAGCTGCTGCTGGTGGGGGTGGGCGAGGAATTCATGTGGTTTACAATGCTAAAGAGCTTTTAGCTGTTTTCGAAAAAGCCTCAAGCGAAGCTATGGCTGCTTTTGGCAATCCAGCAATGTATGTTGAAAAGTACTGTGAGCACCCTAGACATGTTGAAATTCAAGTTTTGTGTGATCAGCATGGAAACCGCATTTCACTAGGTGAAAGAGACTGCACGATACAAAGAAGGCATCAGAAATTATTAGAAGAATCTCCTAGTCCCATTTTAAATGAAGAATTAAGAGAAAAAATGTCGGCAGCTGCCTTGAAGCTCTGCGCAGCAGTTAAATATGAAAACGTAGGAACTGTAGAGTTTCTTGTAGATGAGAATAAGAATTTTTACTTTATGGAGATGAATACAAGAATTCAAGTAGAGCACCCTGTGACAGAGATGGTTACAGGATTTGACTTGGTGAAGGAGCAAATTCGAGTTGCAGCTGGAATGCCTACACAAATTAAACAAAAAGATGTGAAAATTCGAAGTCATGCGATCGAGTGCAGAATTAATGCGGAGGATTCAGAAACTTTTGCACCTTCGCCTGGAAAAATTACCGCACTTCACGTTCCTGGGGGATTTGGTGTTCGGATTGACTCATTTGTGTATGATCAATATAAAGTTCCTCCATATTACGATTCAATGGTAGGAAAACTGATTGTCCATGCACCTACACGTCTTGATGCAATTGTTAAAATGCGTCAAGCACTTGACGAATTTGTAGTAGAGGGGATTAAAACCAATATCGCGTTTCATAAAAAGATTTTATCTCATCCACGCTTCGTTCAAGCGGATTATGACACTCACTTTTTGGAAGAGTTTGCAGCCAAAAGTGAGTAAAATTAAAGAGTTGTGATTGAAGATGAAAAGTCGCAGGGCACTCCTGTAGATTTAGGTGATGATTTGCTTGAGGGTTTAACAAAACCCATTTCTACAAGTGCAACTTCTACACAGGTAAAGAACCCTTTTAAAGATTTTGAGGACGCTTTGCAGAGCGCAAAAATTCTAATGAGTGAGGGAATTTTAGAAGAGGCGAAAAAAACATTACGCAAATTGATGCTCATTGACCCTGGTCACGCTACCGTTAGAAAACTTTTAAATGAAATTCACGAAAGTGAACTTAAGCAGATATTCGGAGAGCAGCCTAAGAGGAAAACATTTTTAGAAAACACTACAGAAAAAATAAATAGTGACCAGGCACTGAAAGAATTAGATGAATATTTGCAGTTAGGTGTTTTTTCTTCTCAAGGTTCAGAAAAATATATCTCACAACTTTCTCTTTTTAAAGACAGTCATAGTTTTGAAAAATTTACTCGAAATTTAGAAAGCGAACTCAAGTTAAAAAAAGTTACTTTACAAGATCGTCTGGATCTTGCCGTTGCATTTATTGAATTTGGACTATTTGATGTAGCTGTCCAATTGTTGCGAGAATTAACTTATCAGGATTTACTTGAAGATGAATTGATATCAGTAGTGAGTTTGCTTGCTCACACATACATTGAAATGAGTAAGCCCTACGAAGCCGCACTTTGCCTAGAGGCATTAGTGAGGGAGACAGAAATTAATTCAGATAAGAAAATTGAGCTTTATTATCTGATGGGTCGATCACAGGAAATGTTAAATCAAAAAACCGTTGCTCAACAGTGGTATCTGCAAGTAAAAAAAACAGACCCTCATTATCGAGACTTAGAAGAGCGATTGAATCATCGGCCATGAAAAGGCATCCATTTTTGATTTTCACTGTGATTGTTGGAACTCTTATTGCGGGTGTGATTTGGTATATACAAAGTCCTCTTTTTGCTCGCTCTGTAAAGGGTTTTATTTATAAAAAAATGCCGTCTGACATGGGAATTGAGGGAGATTTTAAGGAATTTGCAATTCGCCTTTTACCCCCTGTTATTTCAATTAAAGAACCTAAGGTTACATTTAAGAAGGACAACATTCTAAATATTCCTCAGGGCTCAAGTGTAGTAGCAGAAAGAGTAGATTTTGGGTTTCAGCTTTTTCAAATGATCTCCGGAAATGTCAGAGTGCATGAGATCTCAATTATTAATGGAGATGTTCATTTCTTTTTGAATGAAGATCTTTTAAATAAAAAACAGATTAAGAAAAAAAGCAAATCTGGATTTCATTGGGAAGAATTACTTGAAATTAGAGCGGATGCAGTGAGCATTCAAAAAACTCATCTACATATAGAGTCATCGACTTCAAACTTAAAATTAGAATTTAATGCAGATTCGCTACGACTAGAACAAAGTGCTGGGAAAATAGCGCAAGTATATGAGTTAGGAGTTGATTTAAGTAATTTTAAAGGAGAGTTCCCTAAGGCGTGGGTTTTGCCTAGTTTTTTAAACACAATCGAAAGAATTCAAGCACAGGCAACAATTAATTCTCAAGGTATTCAGATTAAGAATGTGAATCTGAATGTGACAGGTGTTCAAGCTCAGTTAAAAGGTTTAATCAAAGGGGACATTTTAAACCCAAAAGAATTGATGATTGAATCAGCTTTTGAAGCAAAAGGTAAAATAGAAAAATTTTTAGAAATTATCAAAGAAAAATCCCCAGACCTCGGTGGAGAAGTATCCTTTGTTGGTAAAATAAGAGGCAATTTGAATCAGTTTGAGAAAACTGCATTTGCAGAAGGGGTTTTAGATGGAACGGGAATGCATTATAAAGCTTGGAATGCAGATCGCTTAAAACTAGAGGGAAGTTGGAGTGCAGCAGAAAAGGGCGGAGAGTTGGTAGTTAAGAATATTGGAATTTTTGAAAAAAATGTAGCAAACTCAGGAAGAATTGAAGCAGGCCCATTTAAGATAAAATTTGATCCCAAGCTTTCCTCCTTTTCAGTTCCGGTACATTTAGATCAAGCACATATTCACTGGTTGGGAGCAGGAGCTCTTGCAGATGTTTATCCACTTGATTTTAAGATGAGCGGGTTACTAGATGTTAATTTTGTGCAAGAGAAGTCATGGTTTATAAGATCAAAACTTACAGAAATTAAAATAGATAGGTTTCAGCTTACGAATCAAAAACTAAATGTAACTAAAGCATTGAAAAGGGTTTTGGATATCAAGCAACTTACGATTAACCATGCCAGTTTATTAATAAACTCAAATGAATTGGCGATTGAGGATATTAATATCCATCTTCCTAAAACAAAACTAAAAGCAGAAGGCAAGGTGGATTTTAAAACTGGTTACGATTTAAAAGTCCAAAGTGAAATTGATTTAGACGATTTTGGAACCTTATCTGAAAACATAATCAAGGGCAAAGGAACTTTGAGCGCGCATGTACATGGACCTTCTTCTCGTGCTTTGATTGATTTCGATGCCGATTTAAAAGATGCATTTTATTTAAATCTAAATTTAGGAAATCTTAAGGGAAGAATTACTTGGGATGATGATCCTCAGAATGTTATTTTTTCAAAAATTACTTTGGAAAAGGGGCGCTCCATTTACCAAGCTAATGGTTTTTTAGATGTGGGTAAAAAAGATATAGTAGATTTGAACTTTGATATTCCTCGTGGAGATTTGAGAGATTTTATTAAAATATTTGATTTTCTTGTAAAAGATTTATGGTGGTTTCCAGCAGCATTAAATGGTCCATTGACTGGAGCTATACACGTAGGTGGTGGAATAGGCATAGAGGAATTAAAAGTTACGACGCAACTCTCTGGTACGAGCTGGGAGTTTTATGGGGAGCGTTTTAGAGCTGTGCAACTGAAAGGTGGCTATGATCGAGGGAAATATTATTTAGAGGAAGTGAAGGCTGCAAAGAAAAAATCTGAAATGATAGGCAGTATTTCATTTGATTCAAAAAAAATAATGAAGTGGTCCCTTCATTCGCCCGGATTGCCATTTACAGAGTTTGATTATTTAGCAAGGTTGAATATTCCGGTTCGCGGTGTTTTTAGTGTGGAAAGCGAAGGGCAGGGAAAGATAGGTTCAATTGAATCATCTAGTAAAGTGAATGTAAGTTCATTTTTGGTGAAAGGGATTTCAAAGCCAGATAGTGAATTAAACATTAAAACTCAGCAGGGCATTTTAAAATTAGATGGAAAAGCTTTGGGTGGACAAGGGAAAATTATTGCTGATTATAATTGGAATCCAAATTTATTAAGTTTTTTAAATCTTAAAATGGATCAATTAGATTTTTCTGTTTTATTTTATTTGCTCAATCCAAACTTAATTCAAGATAGCAGTTTTTCCGCTCTGTCTAGTGGTGAATTGAGGATTTCATTTCATTCTGGAAAATTGGAGTATGGTGAAGGTCATTTCAATATTACTCAAGCTGTTTTAGAAAAATCTAATACTTTTTTTAGATTAGCTGAGCCTGTGAGTTTAAGTTTAAATAATGGGACTGTTTACTCAGATCCATGGATCTTAAAGGGTAATATTGGAGAGTCTACACTTTTGATTTCATCAAAAAATTCTGCATTAGATGGGAAAATTTCTGGAAATATAAATTTATCATTATTAGAGTTTTTCTTCGAACAAGTAGAAAAATCAACCGGCTTAGCTTTGTTAGATTTTATTATTGCCGGAAACTTCAACCAACCCATTTTTTTAGGAAAGGTGAAGTTAGATAATGCATCTATTCAAGTCGATGCAGTGGATGCGCCTTTTGAGGCGCTATCAGGAAATATTAGTATAAAGCAAAACGTTGTTTCTACACAAAGAACCGAATCTGATTTTGCCGGGGGGCGTTTTAGTCTTTCTGGAAAGGCAGTGTTGTTTGCTGATCGTTTCCCTGAGCTATCTCTTAAAGCAGAATTGCAAGGCAATAAGCTTAAAGTTTACCCATTTCAGTATATCAAGTTAAGCGGTCCGCTGGACATTCAAGGGGATGGTAATCCTTATTCAGTGAAAGGAAATTTGATAGCGCAGTCGGGATTAACTAGGGAAAAATTTACTGGCCCTAAAACGGGAGAAAGTCTCCGTGCGCTTAAGTATACCCCAAAGTTAATAGGTGAGGGAGCTCGTCATTCTCGTTTTAAGTTGGAGATCGATGTAAGTGCAGAAAAGGATATATTGATACAAAATGGATTATTTAATGCTGAAGCTCGGGGGAAGTTAAAAATAGTAAACACTTTAGTGGCGCCTAGAGTGTTGGGAACTGCAGAGATTATTCAAGGAAAAATGTTATTTAAAGACAGAGCGTTTCAAATCCAATCAGCGAAAGCTGTTTTTGATAATCCTACAGTAATTGATCCTAAGTTCAATCTTACTGCAACAACAGATGTGAATGACATTAAGGTTCAACTTTATGCAAATGGTGATCAGAACCATCTGAAAGTAGATTTGTCTTCAACACCAGTGTTGCCAGAGTCAGAAATCATATCGTTACTGACTTTTGGATTTACACAAAAAGATGCAAGTAGAATTAGTACTACAGATCGAACTTTAATTGAGCAGGGAGGAGCTGCCAACCTATTGTTGAATTCACTTGATTTTAATAGAGAAGTAGAAAGTAAGACAGGAATTAATATTCAGCTAGATGAGTCGGTGAATACACAGCTTGGAACTAGCATATTTAAGCCACAAAGCCCTACCGAAGCAGCGGCTCCAAAAATTATTATAAAGAAAAGTATTGGGAAAAAGCTCCGTTTAATTGGGGGAAGTACTGTAGGAATAGGAAGTAATAGCCAAAAAGAGGTCAATGCTGAGTTGCAGGTAACACCTGGATTCTCAGTGATGGGGGTGTGGGAAAATTTTCAAACCACTGACACTCAAGACAGCAGAACTTCATATGGCTTGGATTTAAAGTTAGAAAAAAGATTTAAATGAAAAAATATTTTTTTCTCCTATTATTGAATTTTTTCTTGCTGGAGGCCTTTTCCTCTGAGCCTCGCATTGAAATCGATCGTGTGGAAGTTCAAGGGGTAGTTTCACTCAGTTCTCAAGAGCTGTATAATGCAGTAGAGATTTCATCCGGGGATACTTTTGATAAGCCAAAAATTATTCAAACAGTAGATCAGTTACAAAGCTTGTATCGCTCAAAAGGGTTTGAACAAGTTAAAATTGAAGTCACTCAATTAAAAATTAAAAATAAAAATGGCATTTTAGATCATGTTTTGCGTTTTAACGTAACTGAAGGTTTACCTACGCGAGTTGCATCATTTCGACTGGTTTCAGATGATCCAATGGATGAGTCTACTGAAAGAGTTTGGAAGAAATTTAAAAATAAAATTCAATCTGAAATTCAAATTAAAGAAAATGATATTTTTGATTTAAAAAAAATAAATGACACTAAAAAATCTATTCAAGATTTTTTAGTTGGAGAAGAATTTGTTGGAGTTCGGGTGGAACACAAAAAAAATACGCTCAAAACCCAAGATAAAAGTTCACGTTGGGCAGACCTTGAATTTAGAGTATATCTTGGTGATCGAGTGACTTTTGGATTTAGAGGGAATTCTATTTTTACCCATGTGCAACTTTTGAGCATGGTCGATGAGCAAAGAGTGATTGGTTTTGGAAAAGACTACTTAGGGGCTATTCGCGGACGAATCATTGAAGAATATCGATCGATTGGATTTTCCGAGGTATCTGTTAAATTTACTACCAGAGAGTTTTCTTCGGAGCATCGTAGGCATATTACCTATGTAATCGATGAAGGTCAAAGAGTGCAAATTGAGGAGGTAGAGTTTGACGGAAACAATGTTTTCACTCAAAAGGAGCTTTATTTTCAATTTTTTAGAAGAGCGTCTAATATTCTGTCGAGAGGATATTACGTAGAAAAAGATTTTCAAAAAGCTGCAGATTTACTTGTTGAGTGGATGAAATCAAAGGGATATCTGGCGTCAAAAATAATTTCTATTAATTCGGTTTTGAAAACTAGTCAAAAATCATCCGAAATTTTCAAAAGCGTTAAAATTACAATTTATCTTTATGAAGGTGAGCAAACCCTGACAGGCAGAATTTTTATTAAAGGTGTTAAAGCGCTTACGGAGCAGGCTGTAATTGATATTTTGCAATTAAAATCAGATGAGCCCTTGAATCTTTTTTCTTTTAGTGAAGGGATTGAGTTATTAAAAAGTAAATACAAATCTCTTGGATATTTAAATGTAAGCATCGTGAACGAAGGAAGTGATGACATTGTTCAGTATACAGAGGAAAATCGAGTTGCTGACGTTTATTTAGAAGTCTCTGAGGGGTTTCAATATCGTGTCAGTCAAATCATTATCGATGGTTTAACTCAAACAGATGAAAACATAGTTTCTCGTGAACTTACTTTTGTTGTAGGCGACATTTTAACTGAGCCTGTAATGAACGAGAGCGAAGAGGCAATTCGAAAGTTAGGTATTTTTTCTTCAGTTTCATTACATTCTACCGATGATCCGCAAAAAACAGGATTCAAAGTAGTTCGCGTTACTTTGCAAGAGGGGACCCCAGGAGTTATTGCGGGTGGAGTTGGATTTAGAAATGATTTAGGGATTCGTGTGTTTGGAAGAGCTGCCTACACAAATGTTGGTGGTAAAAATCAGGTCGTTTTTTTAAATATGAACGCAAATAGACGTTTTGATAATTTTCACTTTGCAGAATATCAAGCGCAAGTCGGTTATCTTTGGCCTTGGTTTGGGATAGATCATTTAATATTTAGACCTACTTTTACAGTGAGTGGGACTCAATACACAAATTCAAACATTACCACTAATTTTGATGCTACAACTGTTTCTGCCGCATTGACTTGGGAACGTCGACTTTTAAAGTCACCGAATTTAACGGCTAATTTCAGTTACACCTTGGAGCGTATTCTACAGTTTAATGCCTTTTCCGCATCTGATAACCAAGGTTTAAGAATTGGAACAATAGGTCCCAGCTTGAGGCTAGATATGAGAAATAATCCTCTTGCACCGACTTCTGGGCTTTTCGCAGTGACTTCATTTGAATTAGCAGAACCTTGGTTGTACTCTCAGACGGAACCCTATCGAATTGGGTACTATCGCTATCAGTTGAGAACCGATTACTTTTTAGAGATTCTTCGAAACATGACTTGGTTTTTTAGTTTTAGAATGGGGTTTGAGAAGAATTTAGAAGTGGGTATAGATGATGGATCCGGTACAGGTGGAAGAATTGATCCTGAAACTAGAGAAGTGGTTAAGGGGATCCCCTTAATTAAGCAGTTCGCATTGGGAGGAGTGGGTAGTTTAAGGGGCTTTCAAGAACAAGAGATTAATCAAAGAAATCTTGCCATCCTAGGAACGTTATCTTACGTGAATTATCGCACTCAGTTGGATATGCCTTTGATCGGGGCACTTCGTTTTGGTCCCTTTTTAGACGCGGGCAATGTTTTGGCTGACGATTTTTCATTTGGCAAATTAAGATGGGGTGCGGGATTTGGCTTTCATTACCTTACACCTGTTGGACCAGTCAATTTAGATTGGGGTTTTAATCTTTTTCCACAATCACAAGATCGTGGCTTAAACCAATTTTATCTTTCTGTTGGGGTAATTTAGTAATTATCTTTAATTGCAGAGGAATTTGAAAAAATTAATTTTGAAACATCAAGATGGTGTGCACTTATTTTTTTTAATAGTTCATCGTACAGTTTTTTTGAAATCGAAGGCGTTCTGGAAAGAATCCATAAATATTCACGATCGGGTTCGCTGATGACAGCATACTGGTATTCTGAGTCGAGTTCGATAATCCAGTAGTTCCCATTGCCGATGCCTGTCCATCGTAACCAACCTGGAACAAAGTTCACTTTCAGTTTAGCATTTGATTTTTCATCGACTATTTTTGCGACCCCTTGAACTTGTTTTAGGCTTCCGTCGCTTAGTTTTTTGCAAGTATTTGTCACTTCAATTTCATTTTCATCTACAAGTTTGTACTCAGCTTTTGCCTGGTCACAGTCCTTTTGAAATCGGTTAGGAAAACGAGCTATTTCATACCAAGTTCCTAAGTAACGATTAAGGTCTACTGTGTTTACTGTTTTTAGCTCAGGTAAATCATTTGCGAACGTGAGTGTGGTCGATAGGAAAAATAAAGCGATCATTTTTTATTAACCGCCATCAAGGATAAAAATTCAAATACAAGAGCTGCGCCTAAAAGAGATGTAATCTCAGCGTGGTCATAAGTAGGGGAGATTTCTACTACGTCAGCTCCTATTAAGCGAACGCCCTTTAAGCGTCTAATACATTGAAGTACTTCGTGGCTGGTGAGTCCGCCGACCACTGGCGTACCTGTTCCAGGGGCGAATGCGGGGTCTACACCATCTATGTCAAAGGTCAGATAGACGGGGAGTTTTTCTGCTGCTTTCAGGATGGTTTTAAAAAAAATTTCACGAGATTGAACTTCATGAAAGGTATTCATGTCTAAAACATGAATGCCAGATTCTTGAATATATTTTTCTTGATCTGGGGAAGAAAGAGGGCCTCTAATTCCAATTTGGAATATGTTTTTCCCAGAAATAATCTTTTCTTCAATTGCTCTCCGGATGGGGGTTCCGTGATGGTATTTTTCACCCCAGGCCTGGTCAGCTGTATCTGTATGAGCGTCAAACTGAACTAAGATAAACTCCCCGTGTTTTTTCCCAATTGATCTTAAGCATGGAAGTAAAACAGAGTGGTCTCCTCCGATTGCTATGGGCCAAGCTCCTGCATTTAAAATTTTCTCGTAGTGGTTTTCTATATTCTTATATGTGGCTTGAATATTAATGGGGTTTATTGCGATATCTCCCCCATCAACAACAGCTAGTTTTTCATATACAGAAACATTAAGTTCGGGGTGGTAGTTTCTACAGAGAACAGAAGCTGCGCGAACCGCTCGGGGTGCGAAACGGGCCCCTGGGCGAAAGGTGGTTCCACCATCGAAGGGAATGCCTAAGATAGCAACATCTATATGCTTTCCGTCTAAATCGGGCATATGGGGTAGCCGGCTGAAGGTTGTTATATCACCAAATCGTGGGCTATGGAGGGGATCAAGTGGCTTCATTTGATCCACAATAGGCCAAAAACTGATTGACTTCAACCTAACACTCCTGTAATTCCAACAACCTATGCTTCAGCAAAAGAGTTACCAAGCAAAACAAAAAGCCCCTCATTTTTTTGAGCCAATCGGTCCTAATGCTCCACAGTGGTATGTGGTTGACGCAAAGGATCAGGTCGTAGGTCGTTTAGCTACTGTAATTGCACGTGTGATTACCGGTAAGCATAAACCCACTTATACAAGGCACGCTGATGCTGGAGATTTTGTTGTAGTTGTTAATGCGGACAAAGTCGTATTCACAAGAAATAAATGGGATGGAAAGCTTTATCGTGATCATTCAGGGTACGTCAGTGGGCTAAAAACAAAAACAGCTCGACAAATGCTAGAGCGCCATCCTGAAGAAATTTTAAAGCGTGCAGTTTGGGGAATGACAAATAAGTCCAGCCTAGCGCGCCATCAGGTAAAAAAGCTGAAGATTTACACAACCGCTGAACATCCTCATAAAGCTCAAAATCCACAACCTTTGCCAGCAGCTGTGGTTCGTAGAACCGTTGTAGCGGCTACAAAAAGCAATAAAGATAATAATCAAAAGAGGAAATAGGATTTTTTAAAAATGAAAGCAGCTGAAAAACAAACCCATCATGTTGGAAAAAGAAAAAATGCGATTGCTCGAGTTTATCTCAGAGCGAGAGCTGGTGATACTGGCGTAATCCGAGTAAATGACCGAGCGTTCGAAGATTATTTTATGCGCCCAACATCACGAATGTTGATTATGCAACCCCTCGAGCTGACCTCTACTGTCGGTCGCTTTGACATTCTTATAAATGTCAAAGGAGGCGGACTCTCAGGACAAGCGGGTGCAGTTAAGCACAGCATAGCTCGTGCATTATTGAAAATTGACCCAGATTTCAGACCTGTTCTGAAAAAAGCAGGCCATCTAACCCGTGACTCAAGAGAAGTTGAGCGTAAAAAATACGGCTTGGCTGGTGCGCGTCGACGTTACCAATACTCTAAGCGTTAATGATTTGAATGGTTTGGACTACCTATAAAGAGAAGGTTAAACGTCTTTCTCAGAGAATAGTCGATGCCCAGCGCCCTATTCGTGTGCTTGATGCAATCAAGTGGCCTTCGCATATTGATGCAGAGCTTAAGAAGTCAAAATTTAAAATCATGCCTAAGATCGGCCCAGACGAATACGCTAAGATGAATTTAGGTTTTGATCCCAAAAAAAAAATTGATGAACTAAAAGAAATTATTCAAGAGATCGATACCCTTTTGGGGAAAGATCCTCTTGCCGATCTTTTAAAAAAAACAGCGGAGCAATATATTGATGTTTCTCAGATGTTGATGGCTCGTGGAACCAAGCAGTTTTGGGAGCAGAGTAGAAAGCTTTACGGTTCCCCTAAAGATACTTTTTTCGATGATAAAAGCACTATACTTGAACTCGGGCAACTCCTTTATACAATTTTAAGTGGAATTGATGATCGTACATTGGGGACAGAGTATCCTGAAAATATTCCTGCTACTGAAGTAGTGAAGGCACTGAATGAAAGGTTTAAGGGATATTTTAAAGATACTACTGTCGGAGCTGTGCTCTCTGATGGAATCGTGGCTGATGCAGCAGCAGGTGGTGATGTGGTGAAGATTAAAGATGGCGCCCTTTTTTCATCACGTGATATCGACATTTTGGAAGTTCATGAGGGGTGGGTTCATGTGGGTACTTCTCAAAATGGAAACAACCAACATGTGGCAAAGTGGTTATCAAAAGGGCCTCCGCGCGTGGCATCTACGCAGGAGGGGTTGGCTGTTATTTTGGAAATTTTTACATTTCGATCGTATCCGAAGCGAGCAAGACAGATTAATGATCGGATTTTGGGGATTGATAAAGCAGAGGATGGTGCAAATTTTTTAGAGGTTCTCGAGTTTTATCGAACAGAGGGTTATTCAGAAGATGATGCTTTAGCCAATGCAAGACGAGTTTTTAGAGGTGGTGTATTGTCAGGAGGGGCCCCCTTTACAAAAGATATTTCCTACTGCCGTGGGTTTGTTGAAAACTACAATTTTTTAAGAGCAGCGATTCGGGCGGGTAGGCCTGACCTTATTCCTTTTTTATTTGTGGGGAAGATTTATGTGGACGATATCCCAATTCTTTACCAAAGGTTTAAGGAAGGAATTATTGACCCGCCGCAATATTTGCCTCCTCACTTTAAAGATCTAAATGGAATAGCTGTTTGGATGAGCTTTTCAAGTTTTCTTAACTTAGTAGATTTAAAACTGATTCAAGAGCATTATAATAAATTATTCAAGTCTCACTTATGAGTCAAAACGGGGGGGAGTAGATAATGAAAAGATTAGTAATTTTATCGGTTTTTATTTTTAGTCAAATCAGTAGCGCAGCACAGATTGCAACCGTGAATGGTAAACCTGTAACGGACGAAGATGTGAAACAGGCACTTGCAAGTTTAAATGAAGGTCAGAAAGAGACGATTACAAAGGATGTGAAAGCAAAAAAGCAAGTTTTAAGTTCAGTCCTTGAACAAGAAATCCTCCTACAAGAGGCAACAAAAGAAAAATTAGATCAAGATAATGAATACAAAACCGCTCTTGCTGCTTTCAGAAGACAGTTTTTGATTAATAGAACTCTAGAAAAAAACCTTCGATCAAAAATGACAGATTCTGCTGCAAAAAGTTATTATGAAACCCACAAATCTGATTTTAGTACTGATCAAGTTCATGCATATCACATTTTAGTAGCTGATGAAAAAAAGGCGAAGCAAATGCTAGCAGATGTAAAAGCTCCGAATGCAGATTTTCAAGCTATTGCTGAGAAAAACTCAGAGGATCCATCAGCAAAAAATAATAGAGGTGATTTAGGATTTTTTGGAAGAGATCAGTTTGTACCAGAGTTTACTCAAGCGGCATTTGGTGCTTCAGAGGGTGATATTGTAGGTCCAGTACAAACAAGCTTTGGATTTCATATTATTAAAGTCTTAAAAAAGAAAACGGGCCAGCCTTTAGAGTATCGTGAGGTTGAACTTAAAGTAAAAAACGCCCTCTGGCAGCGCTTAGTTTTAAACTATGTTGGTAAGCTTAAGGAGCAAGCTAAAATTCAGATCAACGACCAAGCGCTCGAAAAGATGAAGCTGAATTAGTTATTAAACTCTTTTGCACTAATTCCATATTTTTGTAACTTCCTTAGGAGTGTTTTCTTAGGAATGTTAGCATGGAGGGCTGTCTGATTAATTCTGCCTTTAAATGCTTTTAGTGCACTAATGAGGAACTGTTTCTCGAAGGCTTCTTTGTTGGCTTGGAAATCTAATCGATTGATGTCAAGTGTAAACCCTTTGCTACCGCTTGCGACTTTCAGAGCAGCGTGGATTTCGTCATTGATAGGTTCATCATCGTTTGACTCGTCTTCGTCAAGATCAAGCTCTTCTCCAGTGTTGATTTGTGTCTTGAGTCCTGTCTTATGTTGTGTGTCTAAAATTAATGACTCAGGAAGACTTTCGGTTGAAATTTCATTTGATGTTTCAATGACAAATGCATGTTCAATTACGTTTTCAAGTTCACGTATATTGCCTGGCCATGCGTGAGCCTTTAGAATTTCCATCGTGGCAGGTGAAACACCAGTGATGTTTTTTCGATGCTGTTGGTTGAATTTATCGATAAAGTAACTTGCTAAAACTTCAATGTCGTTCTTTCTTTCTCTAAGTGGAGGGAGGTGGACGGGGAGGACATTGAGCCGGTAAAAAAGATCCTCTCTGAATTCTCCTTTTTTAATCATTTCTTCTAGGTTTCTGTTAGTGGCTGCTACGATTCTCACATTAACTTCTACTTCACGGTTTGCACCCACAGGGGTAAATTTCTTTTCTTGTAAAACACGAAGAAGTTTGACTTGCATTGCAGGGGAGATATCGCCGATTTCATCTAAAAACAGCGTTCCTCCATCAGCGTATTGAAATTTTCCAATTTTCCTGGAGTCGGCTCCGGTGAATGCTCCCTTTTCATGTCCAAAGAACTCACTTTCAATCAATGTTTCTGGGATTGCCGAACAGTTGATTGTTACAAATCGATTGTCTTTTCTGGGGCTGTTAAAATGTAAAGCTTGTGCAACAAGCTCTTTTCCTGTTCCGCTTTCACCTCGAATGAGAACTGCTGTTTCGACACGTGAAAGTTTATCGATAACACTAAAGATTTTTTTCATCTCGGAGCTTTGTCCGATGAAATCTGTTCCGTTGGGGAGTTTGAAGACAGGAGCTGAATAACTTATGTTCTTAACCATATGATGAGCCTTGAGGGCCTTATCGATGAGATAAACCAGGTTTTCAGCTTTAATAGGCTTTTCAAGGTAGTTGTAAGCGCCTTCTTTGGTTGCGGCAACAGCATCGCGAATGTTTGAAAAAGCAGTCAGGACAATCACAATAATAGAAGGATCGTGCGCTTTGATTTCTTTGAGAGCTTCGATTCCCGACATTTTAGGCATGTTGACGTCTAAGAGTACAAGATCGTATTGTGCAGATCTAATTTTGTTAATTGCCTCTTCACCGTCTTGTGCTTGGTCAACGCGATAGTGACTTTCGGTGAGGGCTGAGCTCACGGATAGCCTTAAATCAGCATCATCATCTACAACTAGAACTTTAAACATGGCTATTCTCCTTTGTTTTTTCTATATATTTCATACTATTAGAGTGGTCTAACGTCAAACCCTTGGGTACCGAACCAACATTTATAGGCAAAATCATTTTAAAGGTACTCCCTTTATCTTTTACACTCTCTACAGAGAGAGAGCCTTGGTGAGCCTCAACAAAGTATTTACTCAAGTACAGTCCTAGGCCTGTTCCTGAGATATTTGCAGTAGCATCATTTTTTGCTCTATAAAAACGTGAAAATAGATTTTTTTGCTCATCTTCTGACATCCCAATTCCTTGATCAGTAATTGAGATGATGATGGAATTATTTTCTTCTTGCGAACGAATGTTGATAGTTGAGTTAGAAGTTGAATATTTAATCGCGTTATCAATGAGATTGTTAATGGCTTTAGAGATTAAATCGCCATCCACTTTAATAGGGAATAGTGGTTCAAGTTCTAAATGTACTTTTATGTTCTTACTGTTTGAATTGGTTTTGAACCTTTCTACTGATTGTTCAATTAAAAGGTTGATGTCTTTGGACTCAAGGTTGAGTTTAAGCTGATTAGATTCAAATTTACTTATATCCAAAATAGTGGAAATGAAATGATTGAGTTCCTCTGTAGATCTTAGAATGTGTTTGAGTGTATCAATATCTTGAGTGTGAAGAGTGATTTCATTTTTGCCATAGCCCTTTCTTAAAATGAGCTCGGTTAATCCTTGTATGCGAGCAACGGGCGTTTTGAGATCATGAGTAATGAAGGAAAGAAAATTTCTCTTAAGTTCTTCAACTTCTGTTAATAGCTCGTTTTTCTTTTGATAGTCCCATCGCTTTTTGTATTCTCGAATGAGCCGATAAGGGACAGTAAGATAGTATCCAACAAAAATTCCAACTAGCGGTTGGCTTTCTTTGATCCAGATACTGTGATTTTGAAACATGTAAAGTGCAAAAATAAAAAACAAAATTGACAAAGCTAAGGTTGCAAAAACTCCATAAAGTGGCGTGGAGCTCAGAACCCAACCGATAACAAATGATGTAAGAGCAAAAGTAATAATCCAGTTGGTCCATTTTTGGGTTCTAATAATTCCATCATTTTGAATAAGAGAATCAATAATGTTTGCATGGATTACAATTTTTGGATTTTTAAATGGAATTTTTGAATATGGAGTTAGCATATAATCTCCAGAATCCTTTTTAGATAGGGTATCTATGAGTACTATTTTATCTTTAAGGGCCTGTGTTGGAACTTTTCCTTTTAGTACATCACTAAATGAATAAACTGAGTATCCAGAGTTTTCAAAATTGGATGTTGAGGTATTTTTTTTATATTTGAAAAAAAAGTACCAGGCATCGATTTCCGGAACATAATAATTACTTTGAATTTTTTCTTTGCTTATATCTGCACGCACTGTTGAAGCTAGACGTGTGTGAAATGAGGCTTGATCGTTGATGTAGGTTAAGGCTCTTCGTGTAACACGATCTTGAGAAAAAACATTTCCATCTTTGTGAAGTATGGCAAGAGCATGAGGGATGGAATTTAGTGGATATGGGGGTGGCGTTTCTCCAGTAGCGGCGGAATCATAAAATGTTCCTAGAAGTACAGAGGATCCGGATTCATGTATCCTTCTGCTCGCATTTAAAAAGCGTTTGGTTTGAGATTCTGAAAAATCTTCAGGATAGTATTGCTTTACTTTATTGAAATCGATCAAATAGCCAATCGCTCGAGTTTGATAGGAGCTGAGTGTCTCAAGCATTTGTACATGATATTGAAAGGAGAGGGGGGCGATATCATCCAATGTCTGAGCCGCTTCGTCGTTGAGTGTGATTAAAACGATTCGAGAGTCTGTTTGTGCAGGAAGGGAAGCAGAAAATCTTAAATCATAGAGATTAGCTTCTAGTAGGTTAAAATCTAAAGATACGAGCAAACTGCTTAAGCTCGCTGAGCCTAAGAGTACTAATATGAATTTTTCATATTTCCTAAGTTTAGATTTTAAGTCAACTCGCATGATCTACACCACATTTGCTCTTCTTGTACTCTTCTATATCTACTCTACATGTGCTGCTTCATCATTTAGCTGCAGCTTCTACTTACACTATGTAATGAGCAAGTGGGATGCCAAATGGTGACTTTTTGCTCCTAAGAATAACTTCTTCAAATAATTGGGTTAAATTGAAGTGTACAAAACGCTGTATCGTTTAAACTGTTTAAGTATTAGACAGTTGGCTGGCAAATCGTAAGGGTCACAAAAGACCTACAAAATAAAAAAACCCTGAGATTCAGATAATTAGCTTTGGCACAATCCGTGAAAGAGAGAAAGGGCAACTTTATTATAAGGAAACTTAATTTATGAATCCATCAACAAGGGTGAGGTCTGCTGAGGAACAAAGTCTTTGGTCTTTGAAATTAAAAAAACATTTAGAACATCTTTCAAAAAATACAGAATGGATACATCCGGAATATCTTCAAGGACTCAATGTATTAGATCTTAAAGATCATACGATTCCATCATTAGAGAGCTTGAACGAAAAATTGAAAAAAATTTCTTGGAAAATTGCGTGGACTGAAACTGATCTGAGTGTTTCAAAATATGCGGCTTTCATTTCTAAAAAAACAATTCCTGTATTTTTTTCTATCGAAAATAAAAATGGGTTGAAATCAGATTTTTTTCAAGATGTCGTACTGAAAACACCCATGTTCTTTTCCCAGGAGTATAGTCATTATATTTCCCAGTTAAGTTTACTTATTACTCGTGCACAACCCAATCTTTTAGATTTTGCGCTTGCTAAGGCGAAAGCGCTAGGACGTGTAGAGCAGGTAAATTATTTAATTGAGAGATTGAAAGAGCACCCTTCTGAGTTGACTCATCTTTCAAGAGTTTTTAATTGGACGATTGAGTATGGGATGCTTGTGAATTCAAAAAGGTATATGCTTTATGGATCCAAAGCTCTTAATTTTAATGAAGAGGGTTTTATTTTTAATAACCTAAAAAAAGAAATTTTGGTGGCTACGTCAGAAGTGATTCGTGAGGATCGAGAGACTGCTCTTGCGCAAAATCGTATTTATGCTGTACCTGGTTTTGATGCGCTCAATAGAGTTTTAAGAGATTATTCTAAAGGGATGGCTTACCATTACTCCGCAACTGATTCTGTTTGAGATGGAGGCAGCATAGGTTCGCAGCTCTCTTCAGTGGGGGCCATAGATTTCGGATATTTTTCTACTATCACCTGAGAAAGGGGGCAATCTCCTCTGGCCCGTTTTCCAGTATGGGTATCAATTGGAATGTCAATGAGCTCTGAATGACTTGAGAACTGCATAGGGGCATCGTTGTTGAGTGCATCATTCATAAATTCAATCCAAATCGGCAGAGCTGAAGATGCTCCTGTGAGAACAAATTTCTTTTTCTTTGAGTTTTTCTCTAATTCATCTTTTTCTTTTTCTGTGGGAGTTTGGTCCATTCCTACCCAGACTACTGTTGTTAGTTGAGGGGTGTATCCAACGAACCAACTATCTCTGTGGTTGCTTGTAGTTCCGGTTTTCCCAGCGGCAGGCCGCACAAACCCTAGTCGTTGTGCAACTTGTGCTGTTCCTTCAGTGAAAACGGACTGAAGCATGTATGTGAGTGTATCAGCTTTGGCAGGGTCTAAAATATTCTTGGGGTGGTAAATGAATCGTGCGACGCCTGTGCCATCATTGAGTGTGATCCCGCGGATTACAGTTAGTTCATCTTGTACTCCATGATTTGCTAGCGTGGCATAAACTTTAAGAAGTTCTACTGGGGATAGTTCTGCAACCCCTAAAGCTAGAGAAGGAACTGTGGGGAGTTCTGATGTGATCCCTAACTCATGCGCGGTTTGTACTATATTTTGGATGCCAGATTCGTATCCAATTTTTGCTGTTATTGTATTAATCGATTCTGCAAGTGCTTTTCGATATGTTGTCCAGCCCTTGAAGTCTTTGTCATAATTTTTTGGTGTCCATTTTTGTTTTCCATGATCAAAGGTCAAAGTCCAGGGTGAGTCTTCAGCGGGATGGCCAGGTCCAGTGGGAATTCCATTTTTGTCTTTTTCAAGTTTAAGTGCTGTCAAATAAACAAGAGGTTTAAATGTGGATCCCACCTGACGTTTCATATTGAGGATTCGGTTAAAGTTCGAAAGAGAGTAGTTTCTGCCGCCGATGAGAGTTTTAATATAACCTGTATTGTGATCGACTGAAGCAAGGGCTCCTTCTAATCTATTGGGAGATTCAATTTTTAATTCTTTTTCTAGTTTTGAAACGCCTGAGGCAATTGCATTCTGTGCGATCGCGTTCATATAAGAGTCTAATGTGGTGTATACTTTGAGGCCAGCACTGGCGATTTCATCTTCTGAGTATCGGTCTTTTAAGTGTTGAATCAGTTCTGCTTTAACATAGTCAGTGAAGTAAGGTGCTTTATTTGAAGAAGTTTGAGGGGGGGCGAGTCGAATAGGAAGAGACAAAGCGGCTTGGGCTTCGGCTTCTGCAATCAATCCTGTCTCGACCATTTTTTTAAGTACAAGCCTTTGTCTCTCGATTGCTCGATCATAGTGTTTGTAGGGCGAGTAGTAAGCAGGACCTCGAATCAGCCCTGCCATGAGTGCGATTTCGGCAAGATTGAGGTCGTTGATTCCCTTTGCGAAGAAGTGTTTTGCTCCTTCAGAAACTCCATGAACTTCCATGCTGCCGACCTGTCCGAGGTAAACTTCGTTTAAATACCTCTCCAGGATTTTTTCTTTATCAAATTTTGTTTCAAGTAGGAGAGAGAGAAATACTTCATTTATTTTTTTGAAAATATTTTTACTTCTTCTGACCATTAAATTTTTAACTAGCTGCTGTGTAATTGTGCTTCCACCTTGTTTCATGGAAAGCGAGATTGAATTTACCCAAATGGCGCGTAGTATCCCACGTGGATCGAGTCCTTTGTGGTCGAGAAAATGTTGGTCTTCAATAGAAATAATAGATTTCCAAACAGGTGCTGGGATGTCGCGAAATTCGATAATCTCTCTGATGGCTTTATCTTTTGAATGAGAAAGCGTAGCTACCTGTTCAGGTTCTAGATAAAGCTCTGGAAGGTCTGTGTGGTCAATTTCTATAGAGCTAAGGAGTGAGTCGCTTGCGTTCCCGTCAAACTTCAGAACGACTTGTCCCCCCGTTGGATTGGGTGGGGGATAATTAGGTGGGAGAAGGTATTGGGGGTAGTCAATGGTGTGGAGATGGAATTGAAGAGTGAATTCGTTTGTATTGTAAGAGGGGGTATAGCCTAAGCTTTTAAGGCGACTTTCTACATAAGTTCTAGGCTGACTGGTCGTAATTTTGGTTACGTCTGCAAAAATTCGAGTGGGTACAAATTCAGCCTTCTGATCAAAGCTGCTCTGGAGTTGTTGGTAGAGGTTCAGGATATAAAAGCTGAATGCTATCAGAGACGATATAAACAACGCTATGAGCCATAATTTATACGCGCCGCTCCGATTTTTTTCGGGCATTTTATCTCCTTGACTGGACCGAGATGGGTCAATAAAACCTGGCATACACTGAACTATTTTACAATACGAGAGGATTCAAGTGAGCAAAACAAATCAAATGAAGTTTCTTTTAATGATCAGTTTTTTTGGTGTTTCGCTGTCAGCTCAAGCATTGGAGTTAAATTGGTCAGGGCAGTTTCGTACTGAAGTACAGCTGATTCAAAACTACACTATGGATTTAGCCGGTGCTGGTTCATCTAACCCTGCTAAGGATAGTACGGGGTATTATGTTCAGCCGGCTGGATCGAACAACGCTAGTTTGAAATCTATGTTTTTAAGGTTGAGACCCTCTTTGATTGTAAACGACAATGTTTACATTAAGTCAGAGTGGTGGCTGGGGGATCCAGTTTATGGATTTTATGGAAATGCAGCACCCAACACGCCTGATCAGCTTCATATAGATTCTACATCCTCACGCGGTTCTGGGATTTCGGCACAAAGAGTTTGGGCAGAAATTTTAAGTGATATTGGAACGATTCAAGTGGGTCGTGCACCATTACATTGGGGCTTAGGTGTTTTATGGAATGATGGAAGTAAGATCTGGGATCGTTATCTTTCAACAGGCGATGTAATTCGTTTGATTTCAAAATTCGGATCTTTTTCTTTCATTCCTAGCTATATCGCATATTCAACAGGAAACACGGTGGGTGGGTCTTGTACTATTGCGAGCGCGGGAGGGGCTTGTACTGCGGGAGGTGGAGATGGAACAGTTTCGGATTACTCAATTATTTTAAAATATGAAAATCTAGATGAAGACTTTGAGGGCGGTGTTAATTTTATTAAAAGGATTGCGGGAAGTGATCAAAGCTTTTATACCGGCCCAGTTCCTGCTGTTGCTCCCTCAACTGCCAATACACCGAGTTTGAACTATAACGTGTGGGATCTTTACGCGAAAAAGAAGTTAGGCAAATTTTCTGTGGGTGGTGAAGTTCCACTGACTAACGGAAAAGTTGGAGGATTGGATTACAACACCTATGCCATTGCTTTTGAAGGATCTTGGAAACCTAATGAAACTTGGGAGACGGCAATTCGTGCAGGGCGCTCACCTGGGCAGCCGAATGATACTTCTTCAACGCCCGGTTCATTAAAAGCATTTTATTTTCACCCGAATTATCACATCGCGACCATTATGTTTAATTATCAGCTCGCAAACATAGGCGGTCAGAATATGATGAATAGCTCAAATGCAACATCAGCAAGAATGAAGTCTCCTTATGATAATCCGATTGTAAATGCGACTTATGTCAATGTGGGGGGTACTTATCGTGCGGAGAAGTGGAGTTTGAATTTAGGATTAACCTACGCAAAGGCCGATACGTCAGCGACTACCGGGAGTTTTTTCTTTAATACTTGGACTAGGCAGATGTCGTCCGCGGCTGCAAATGGTTCACAAGGCACGAACATTGGATTTGAAACAGACTTGGGAGCTACTTATTTTTGGGATGATAACTTCTTATTTAAGTTGGATCTTGGGTTCTTTTTCCCTGGCGACTACTATAAGTTTTCAAACGCAGCCACGGGTGTAGAGAATGCCGTGGATATGGTTTGGGCTTCTATCTTTCGGGTAGGGGTTACTTTTTAATAAAAATATCTTATAAAACAAAAGGTTAGCTTTATTATTAAGGAATTTACAATTGCGAGACACATAGCATTATTCTGTTGCGTTAAATTGTTAACTAAAATAAACTGTATTAAAAGGGGATCACATATGCAGTACGTAACCTCTATAGCAGTTTTTATCGCAAGCATCACGCTCATCACCGTTTTTATATAAAAATTGACCAAATTGATCAATATTTGAGATAATTACACTTAGATTTCATTCATGGGGTGGGGGAGTTTATGTCAAATAAGCGAAGGTATTTTTTTATTTCCATTTCTCTTTTGATTCTTTCGTCGTGCCTGGGACGTGAGACACAAACAGGAAGTGCAGTACAAAGTTCTTTGAATAATGGTGGAGACGGTTCTGTTGGGTCTGTTTTGTTTACTGCAGCACCTGCTAAACAAGTCGTTAATCTTGGGACTGAAGTTTCATTTCCAATGAGTATTACTTCAGTGGCTGGATTCAGTGGGATAGTGAGTTTAAAGTCTGATTTATCGTCTTTGCGTACTTTAGATGCTGCTTTGAATCCATTTCTAAAATCAGTTGTAGTTCGCTTTAAAGGTGCAAATGATGTACGCGCAATGGAGCAGTTAGATGTTGCTCTGTCTCCTGGGCAATCGATGAATGTGACAGTAACAATAGAAACGGATTCTCGAGCGCCTGATTATGATAGCTTATTTAGAGTTCAAACAGTGAACGCTGCGGGCAAAGTTTTAGACTCAAAAGATGTGATGTTTCAAATTAAGAATGTGTATGAAATGAGATTGTTTGGTGGACCTGTTGCTAATACGACTCCTTCGAGATGGAGTAATGCTAAAGAAGCCTACCTTCGCTCCCACGCTTTAGGAGTGAGTCTTTTATTTGTGAACTATGATTCAAGTAGGAACCATATTATTCACTCTGGTAATAACACCTTATTTCCACACGAACAGGGAACAGGAATGGCAGCAGCACTGAATTCGACAACACCCAATCCAAATGGTGGAAGTTATCTTAATATGAACGCAAGTACGCAGGCTAATTTATCTGGAAGTTATTATCTCCATAATGAAGATGATAATTCTGGATTGGCAGCAGCAGTTTATACTCGTTCTATTACGTTGAATTCATCAACTATGGTTCCAACCTTTGCAAAAATTAAAACCGAAATTTTAGATCGAAAGTGTAACTCCTGTCATGGTGCAGGTTCGGCGAACGGGTCTTTAATTACGGCTGCTGATGTTCGCAACATGATCGCCAATAGGTTTGCTAATAATGCGCAAGCAATGATTGATACTTTTACTGGGGCGTCAGCTTACAATATGCCGCCTGGAGGTCCGGGTTTGACTGTAGATGAGCAGCACTACTTATCTGATTATATCCGCTCAGGTGCGCCTAACTAGAGGTGCTTGCTGAGTTAAAGCTACTGAACAATAAAATTTGTAAAGAAGACATTGGTTACTAATGGGTCAATATTACTTTTTTGATTTTTGTCATTTTTGGCAATGAGTTGGTTTGCAGTTTCTAATATTTGGTTGCGCAATAGATAACGTCCTTGAACAGAAGTTAAATCATTAAAGCTTTTTCTGCCTAGGACGCCTAAGAGTTGATCCATAATCATTGCACGTATGGATTCAATTTTTTCTTTTTTTGCTTCATCACGAATTTCTAATGCGAATCCTACGGTAGCATAATGAAGCTTTCCTTTGATTTGATTTGAGGTTCCGTCAGCAGGTTTGGGCTCATTTGGGGTAGAGCGAATGTTGACGGTAACAGATTCGAATACAACAGTGCCGGTTTGTGTAGAGGGAGTGTGCTGCTGAAGCTTAGCCGCCAATCGCGCTCGTTCACTTGCTTCGGTAATGGGTGGGCGTTTATGGATGATTTTAGTATAAACCAATAACCCCAACGCAATCATGATGCAGACTGTGTTAACAAGAACCAGACTGAAAGTGCTTTTCATCTCTTTAGTTTAAGCTTTAACGGGTCCGTAAGGCAATCCCAGGTCATCTGCCACTTGCTTATAGGCAACCTTTCCATTCAGGATATTGACTCCCTTCATCAGGGCTTCGTCTCTGGCAACTGCTTCTTTCCAACCGAGATTGGCAATTGTGAGAGCGTACTTAAGGGTTACGTTGGTTAGAGCATAGGTTGAAGTTCGTGGAACAGCGCCTGGCATGTTGGGAACAGCGTAGTGAATGACTCCGTCCACAGTATAAGTGGGATGCTCGTGGCTAGTGGGTCTGCAGGTTTCTACGGAACCCCCTTGGTCAACGGCAACGTCAATGATTACACCCCCTGATTCCATTCTAGAAATCATATCTCGTGTGACTAATTTGGGGGCCTTAGCGCCAGGAACAAGAACAGCTCCAATCACTAGATCAGCTTGAGTGACAACGCGTTCAATTTGTTCACTGTTTGAGTAAAGGGTGGTGATAGAGTTTCCAAAAATATCGGACAAATAATCTAAGCGATGAACATTTGTATCTAAAATATAAACTCGAGCGCCTAGCCCAACAGCCATTTTAGCAGCGTTAACACCTACAACACCACCACCTAGGATTACAACTCGTGCTCTTTCAACCCCTGTGACTCCTCCGAGGAGCATCCCTTTTCCTCCGTGGTCATTTTGTAAGTACATAGCGCCAATTTGTGTTGCCATACGGCCTGCAACAGCACTCATGGGCGCAAGGAGAGGGAGAGATCCGTCTTTGGGTTGAATGGTTTCGTAAGCGATTCCTACTATTTTTCGCTCCATAAGAGCTTTTGTGAGTCTTTCATCTGCAGCTAGATGAAGATAGGTAAACAAAATCTGATTTTCGCGCAAAAGAGGATATTCTTCTGGAAGGGGTTCTTTGACTTTTACGATCATGTCTGATTTTTCGTAAATTTCTTTTGCTCCTTCGATAATGGTTGCGCCCGCTTTTTTGTAATCTTCATCAGATATTCCAGCACCAATTCCAGCGTTATGCTGAATTAAAACTTTATGTCCAGACTGAGCTAGGGCACGAACGCCCGCGATAACCATACCCACACGGTGTTCTTTATTTTTTATTTCTTTTGGTACGCCGATAATCATGAAGTGACTCCTCTTGTATTAAGTAACTAAATTTTTATTTTCAGCCCATCGTAGGCTAATTGAACTCCTTTTGGAAGTTTCTTAACCCAATCTTTGTAACCGAAATCATGTCCCATATGTGTAAGAAATGTTTTCTTAGGTTTCAATTGAGAAATGATTTTTAATGCTTGATCGAGGTTAAAGTGGGTGCTGTGGGGTGTAATTCTAAGACAATCTAAAACCAATACAGAAAGCCCTTTTAAACGATCTAGTGAAGTAGGGGGGATATGGCTACAATCCGTAATATATGCAACGGAATTAATACGGTATCCAATACATTCTTTTGAGCCGTGCTTCAGTGAAAGAGGTATAACCTGAACCCCTACTACATCAATAAAAGGGGATTGAGAGTCAAATTGTCTTAATTCGAGCTGAGGGATGCCACCCCCTTCTACTGGTCCCGGACTAAAAATATAGGTAAACCTAGAGCGAAGCTCCTCGCATGTCCACGAATTGCCATAAACGGGGATTGTTTCTTGCTGGATAAAGTTAAAAGATCTCATTTCGTCTATCCCATTGAGATGGTCAGCGTGAGGGTGGGTGTAAAGAATTGCATCTACTCGAGAGATTTTTGCTCGGAGTGCTTGTTCTCTAAGGTCAGTAGATGTGTCTAGCAAAATACTTCTATTTTGTGTTTGTAACCATGCAGATGCTCTGAGGCGTTTATCCTTAGGGTTTTTGGATGTACAGACTTTGCAGCGACATCCAATGAGAGGAACTCCGGTTGATGTGCCGCAGCCTAAAATAGTGAGTGTCATATTGCAGTTGCACCTTATCAGATACTCATGTAGCAAAAAAATAAGATGAAGGCCATAAAAGCATTGGTAACGGGTGCTACTGGATTTATTGGGAGCACTTTAATTGAGCAGCTGAATCAAAAAGGGGTGGATACCTATGCTTTGATGCGTAAGAGCTCGAACACATATAATTTGGAAGGTTTAAAATACACTCGTGTAGAGGGCGATCTTTCAGATTATCCATCCCTATGTGAAGCAGTGAAAGGCATGGACTATGTTTTTCATTTGGCGGGTGTAATTTCTGGGTTGAATAGAGAATACTATTTTGAACATAATTCAAAAGGGACCCTAAGGGTGGCTCGAGCTGTTGCTGAAGAAAATGAAAACTTAAAACGATTGGTTTATGTATCTAGTCTAGCAGCTGCGGGTCCAGCGCATACATTCAAGCCAAGAATTGAGACAGAGCAAGAGCAGCCTGTTTCTAGTTATGGTGAAAGCAAACTTTTAGGCGAACAGGAACTTTTAAAGTTCAAAGATCTTTTCCCAGTTACGATTATTCGCCCTCCCTTAGTCTATGGTCCTAAAGATAAAGGTGTATTTGCTCTGATCAAGACAGTTTCAAAAAAATTACTGCCAGTGATTCAAGGAAATACAGAAGATGGCAATAAGTACTACAGCACAATACATTCAAGCGATCTTGCTGCCGGGGTTATTCAAGCAGCTTTGAGTAAGGAGATCTCTTCAGGAGAAATTTTTTATCTTACAGGGGATGAAATTCACAGTTATCGAGATTTATTAAGGACGATGGCGCGTTCTATGAATCTTGAACCGATTGAGTTCAAAGTACCTCTTTTTGCTTTGAGCTCAGCAGCTCACACTTTGACTTGGGCTGGTAAGTTGCTTGGGAAAACATTTTCTTTGAATATTGATAAACTTAATGAAATCCGTCCAGATTATTGGATTTGTTCAAACGAGAAAGCAAAGCGTTCTTTTGGGTTTTCTCCACAATATAATTTATCGCGTGGAATGGCTGAAACAATAGAGTGGTATAAGAAAGAAAAGTGGATTCAATGAGATCCCTCAGTAGAGTAGTTCAATTTGGATTTTTATTTGTTTTGTTTGCTTGTCAAAATCAAGTAGGTGGACTGGGAATTCATTTAAACTTTGAAAAACATAATCTTTCTAATGGTCTAACTGTTTTATTGATTGAAGATCATACAGTGCCTATTGTCAGCTACCAAACTTGGGTGAGAGTAGGTTCCGTAGATGAGCAAATTGGAAAAACAGGAATTTCTCATTTGTTTGAGCATCTGATGTTTAAGGGCACTGCAAAATACGGTGCAAAGCAATTTTTTAATTTACTTGAGACTCGAGGGGCTGAAGTAAACGCTTTCACAACTCGAGATTATACAGTTTATTACGAAAATATTATCCCTGACCTTCTTGAGAAGGTGATCGATATGGAGTCCGATCGATTAGGAAATCTTGTGGTCACTAAAGAGGTTTTAGATAGTGAGCGGTTAGTTGTCCTCGAAGAAAGGGGAATGCGTAATGAAAACTCTCCAGAAGGGAAAATGCAGGAGGCATTATGGCAGCTCGCATATCATTCACACCCTTACGGATGGCCTGTTATTGGGTATCCACAAGATTTGATTTCATTAGATGAAGATAGTTTGAATGCATATTTTAAGAAACATTATCTACCTTCTAATGCGACATTGGTTGTGTCAGGTGACTTTCAGCCGAAAGAAACATTGGGTTGGATCCAAAAATATTACGGTAAATTGCCTTACCAAAGGCCACCGCAAAGAAATATTAATGAAGAGTACGAGCAGAAAGAAGAAAGAAGATTGGTGCTCAGAGACAAAGTTTCTTCTGAGAGATTTTCGCAAGCTTATCATGTGACTTCTGCGCGGCAGGACGACACATTTGCATTGGACGTGCTGGCAAATATTTTATTTGAGGGGAAGAGTTCAAGGGCTCATCGTAAATTAATAGATGAACTTGATATTTTAGTGGATGTTTCAGGGTCTGCATTCACGCCCACCTTTCCAGGCTTGTTTATCGTGAATGGTTTGATGAAGCAGGGGGTGAGCACAGAAAAAGGTGAGCAGGTGCTTTCTGATATTTTCTTCGAATTGCAGGAAAAAGGAGTAACGCGTGAGGAGATCGAAGTAGCTGTCAAGCAGTTAACAGTACAAATGGTGGATACAGTGAGGACTCCATTTGGAATTGGTCAGCTCATGGGTACAGTGCAAGTGGTGCTCGGTGATCCAAAATATTTTGCAGAAGATCTTGGAAAATATCTCAAGGTGACAGAAAGTGACGTGCAAAGAGTGGCGAAAAAGTACCTTATTCCCAATAACCGATCTGTAGTAAAGCTGGTTCCTGAAGTAGAAAAAGCAGTGGCAATCAACAAAAATGAAAAAAAATAATTTTTTAATTTTATTAGTTTTATTATTTGCCAACATAGGGTTGGCTTCTTCGATACAGCTGCCTGTTCCAGAAGTTGAAACTCTACCTAACGGGTTGAAGGTGGTTTGGTTTTTAAATGACAGACTTCCAATTTTGGATTTTACACTGTTTTTTAAGGTAGGTTTTCGAGATGACTTTGAAAAGAAAACAGGAATTTCTCAACTTGTAATGGAGTCATTAGAAAGAGGTGCTGCGGGGTTGGGGGCTCAGCAAATTGCTCAGTCAATTGAAAAGCTTGGAGCTTCTTATAGTTCAAGCATAGAAGAGGATACCGCCATGATGAGCATGCATGGCCTCTCTATTGATGGAATGTCTTTACTTGAGTTACTGGCTAAACTAGCTTTAACACCAGAGTTTTCTGACTCAGAAGTTAAAAGAGAGCAGGAGAGAATTTTGGATCGTTGGAGCCATGTGGCTGACTATGGGGATGCGTTGGCAGATCTTGTTTATTTTAAAGTCATGACAGCCGGCACAAGTTATGGAAGAGGTCGTTTTTTCTCAAAAAATGAATTCAAAAATATTTCTCGAAATGATGTTTTAAATTTTTATAAAAAATATTTCATTCCTAAGAACGCATTCTTAGTTGTGGTAGGTCGTGCGGATAAGAAAATATATAAAGAAAAAATTAATTCACTCTTTAGTTCATGGGTAGGAGATGAACCGAAGAAGGTGTATAGAAATTATGCAGATACAAGGCTAGGCGGTGCCCCGCTTCAAGGAAAGACTTATGTTGTGCATAAGTCCAATGCAACTCAAGCACAGGTTAGAATTGGATTTCGTTCCCCATTGGTAAAATCCCCTGAGCATTACCCTCTTGCTGTGGCGAACGCGCTTTTGGGGGGGTATTTCAATAGTCGACTTAATTCGTTGATTAGAGATAAATTAGGTCTGACTTATGCGATCTCTAGTGCGGTTACGTATAGTAAAGATCTTGGAATTTTTACTATAGCTTCTTCTACTCGCAATGAAGCTGTAGGCACTTTGATTCAAAAAACAATGGGAGTTTTGGAAGGGTTGAAGCAAGGTCCGATACCACAAGAGGAAGTTGAGATGGCTAAAAATTATTTAACTGGTGGATTTCCGTTGTCTGTTTCTACGCTGAATGCAGTAGCAGGTAGGTGGGTGTCAGGTGAGCTGTTTGATTTAGGCTCCGGTTATTTGAATGAGTTTGTGACAAAAGTAGAAAATGTGAGTGCATCGCAAATTTTAACGGCTGTGAATAAAGTTTTTAAATTAGATCAAGCATCTATTGTTATTTCAGGTGATTCTTCTAAAATTGAAAAAAGTTTGAAAGAAGCAAAATATATTAAATTTAAAAAGGTGTCCGCTCAATCATTGATCGAGCATTTTTGATTGACCTTCAAAGTGGGCTCCAAACTCAACAATCAGTGAGGGAGTGGTAATATTGCCAATGACCCTACATGTTCTGGAAAGGGTTACTTTTGTTTTTGCCTTAACCTCACCCTTTACATAGCCGTCAATAATAAGTGTGTCTGCAGAAATATTTCCTTCGACGATAGCGGTTTCTCCTAAAATTAAAACGCTGCCTTGTTTTGCTGTGATTTCCCCATTTAATTCACCGTGCACGCGTGAGATTTTGTCAAAAATCAGGTTTCCATGTAATCGGGTGCCCTCAGTTATAATGTTGACTTGTGTTTCTTCAATTTGGACTTTGTTCAAGGAGTCTTCTCCTCTTGATTTTCTGTTGGTGTTTTAGGTGAGTCTGATCCGGGGTCAGTAGATGTAGGAGGGGCTTCTGTTTGTACAGGCTTTTGCTTCATAGTGACCCCTGTAAATTTTGGAGTATCTAGTTTTTTGTAAATCAAAAGCTCTCCTTGGATGCTAAAAAGAAGAAGTTCAATTTCTGTAAAAGGTTCAATCGATGAAGGAAGGGGGCCTACGGTGGCTTTTACTTCTCTGAAGCGACTGACAGAAAAATATTCTCCCATATTAGGATTGATCAAAGCTTCTTTTTCTGTTCGATTTAGAACATTAGCAGGGTAGCTGAAGAGTGCTCCTGTGCTTCGAGCAAGGATAATAATCCGTCCCTGTTGGCTTTTGTGATCATTTTTTACATATTGAATATCAAACTGTACATTGAGGTTTCTTCCTTGCCAGGTAGAGCGTTGGTTGGTCATCCGAATAGAGATTGCTTCTGGGTCAAGACTGGGTGCTGTGATAGCAGAGGGTAGTGCTTTAAAAAGTAATACGTTGCTGCCAGCCGCTGGGTTTTGTGGAGTGGTCTGAGGAGGCGCTGGCGGAGCTGAAGGAGGTGCAGAAGTGGTTGTTACAGGAGTAACGGTTACTGTAACAGTCGGTGTGGGTACTTGGTTTTGTATCTGCGCTTGGGCTTGTGCTAATGACGCCTGATACGAAGACTTTAAGTCGTTAATTTGCTGCTCGAGGTCAGAAATTCTTGAGGTATCCGATTTTTTTGCAATAAAGTAGTACTTTGCTGCCAAAATACTGGCGATGATGCAAAGTGCTCCGAGAGTCCATAATGTGAGGCTAAGCTTCGAAATCCATTTTAATGGAATTTGAAATGTACGAGAAGCGTAGTTGTCTTTAAAAACTAGGACGGTAATTTTATCTTGCTTAGGGTCGAGTGCTGGGGTTGTGTTTTGAGTCATCCTGTCAGAAACGTTAGCTTTTTCGAAAATAAGTGTCAACTTATGTGGCACTTGTCCGAAAAGTAGGTTGATGAAGATTCTGTTTTTGAACCCTTATATCGACGCAGAGCACCACATAGTTAGTATGATTCAAGAGAAGGGTCATGCTGTACTTGTGGCAGGTTATCCTGAAGAAGCTTGGCATCTGCTTCAGATTCACGGAACCACAGTCGACATTGCTGTAGTTCATAAAGAAGGAAAAGGTCCTGAAGAAGAAAGCTTAGGTTTTAGTTTTATCACGCGTTTTAAAGGGGACCTTAATCATTCTGATCTTCCATTTGTCATCACGTCTGAGATCTGGGGAGACCAGGAGTTTGCAAGACATCAGCAAACATCTATGGGGGCTAATGGGTATCTTCGTTGGCCAGCTACTGCAGAAAATATCTTTAGGATTGTTCAGGAGGTTTTAGGGTCATCGCAGGCTTCATCAGCGTTTTCCGGAGCAAATATTGAAAATGATGGTGTTCATTTAGAGGATTCCAAATTAATTTTTGCAGATATTAAAGAAAAAAATAAAACCTCATCTGATTCTCCCGCTATAGTTTTAGAAGCTCCACCTGATGAAGTGACAAAGATTCCGGAAAAATCAAAAACCATCCCTACAGCGATGTTTGTCCAAGATGTACCTGATCTTTTGCCGCTTCCCTCTTTGCCTACCCCAGAGGAGCCCGACGTAGAGTTTGGAAGTCCTACTGCAAAGGAAGAAGTTCAATTAGCTACACGAAATATTTCATTAGATTTAAATCCAGCTTCTGCAGATGCTGGGATTGATCTTGGAGTGGATGTAGCAGTCGATGTAGGCGGGAAAACAGATGCAACAGTTCCCATTCGACAAAGTGAAGTCAGATTGGATGCGCAAGAGATTAATTTCAATCCAAGTGCCGAAAAAGAACCTGAAATTAAAAATAAAAATGAAATAGAAAATGAACCTGAAAAAGATGTTATGCCCTATCTTTTTCAGAGAGGAAGTCAGGGTCGAAAAGAAAATTCATTGTCGAGAGAGTCTTCTGGACTTGCATTTGCTCTAGCGCAAGCTGTGGGTGATGCTGTAGTGCCTGGAGGTGCAGTGCAGTCTCCCGATGTGGAGACATTAAAAAAATATTTATTACTGAGAGAGCAAGATGTAGCTGTTCTTTCTTCTCAACTCAAGACAGTTAAGGAACAAGTTGCTTCTCTAGATCGATTGCTTCAAGAGGAGAAATCAAAAAATATTGAACTTGCACACCAAAATGAAACACAAAAAAGAAAAATTGATCACTTTGAGCAAGAAAAGGTTAGTTTATCAGAAGGATTACAGGCTGAGTTGAATGAGCTTAAATATCAAATGAAAACAAAGGCGGACAAGGCGAGACTGCTCGAAACACAAGTTAAAGAAGCAGCTGAAGAGACAGATAAAATAAGAGAGAGAGTAAAGTCTGATATAAGAAAAATTAGAGTGAGAGAAAAAGAATTAGAAAATCGTCTTGAAATTTTAAAGAAAGATTCTGAATCTCTCGTAACATCTCGCGAAAATAAAATTATTGAATTAAAAAGAAAAATTGATTTATTAGAATTTAATATGGACTTATTGCAAGATCAGTATATGCGTGAAAAAGAAAAAACAGTTAAGCTCAAGGAACGACTTTCTCGTGCAGCACAAGTGGTGCGAGTAGCAGGCGGACTATTGGACTCTACGACTCATGCGTCAGATGGTGCTAACCAGATTCCAGAGGATAAACGACGACAAGAGGCTTCGTAACCTGTGGTAGTCGATCGAGCAGTTTCATTTCATGTTCTCTTGGTTGAGGAAGATCCGAAACAAAGTGAACTCTACACAGAGTTAATTCGAGAAGTCGCTCGCTGTCGGGTCGATGTGATAAGCCGTATTCAGGGGTCGTTTGATTGGATAATACAATCCAATTATCACTTAGTAGTTATTAATGCGTCAGTGAACAGTCCTGTTAGTGGTCTTGCTTTATTAGAGCAAATTAAAAGAATGAGTCCCTTTTCAAGTGTGATTTTGGTTTCTGAGCAGGCAACTGTTGAGCAGGCTGTTTCAGCTATCCGTATGGGCGCAGAAGATTATTTAAAGAAACCATTTAACGTTGAAACTTTTAAACTGGCTGTAAAACGAGGGTTAGATAGAAAAACAGTTTTTGGTGAAAATACGGGAGTGTCTAGTTTTTTGAATCTCCTAAATAGCTGCCAAATGATTTCAGCTTCCTTAGAAGAAGGAAAAATATTTGAGATTACTCAAAGCTATTTAGCGCGTGAACTCAATTCATCTTACTTTTCAATTTACACGCTTGAGAATGGGAACCCTATTCGTGTTACAGATTCGAAAGATGACAATCACCAGGATCGTGCCATGCAAGAAATTATGGATATTGCTATGCATGCTTCTAATCCATTTCCGAAGATGATTGAGTCTGATCGATTTTATTGGTTCATGGATAAGGGGCGCTTGACTCCTGCTTTGTTCATTTTTAGGTTTAAGTGTGTAGGGGCAGAAGACTTTTTTTGTGTTTGTCTTTCTCCTCAGCGACCTGTAGCGATTGAAGCGTTTGAAAGTCGTTTAAGGATGTTAAAAGCGCAAATTGAAGTGACAGGGAAAAATATTCAGCAATATAGAGGCGTCAGACTTCTCGCCTATATGGATGATGCAACAGGACTCTATAATACAAGATACTTAAATTATATTTTAGATAGAGAAATTGCTCAGGCAGAACAAAGTAAGAAGTCATTTGCAGTTTTGTTTATTGATGCGGATAAATTTAAGGGTATTAATGATACGCATGGGCATTTGGTTGGAACAAAGCTTTTGAACGAATTAGGTGAGATACTCAAAAAGTTGGTGAGAGATTCTGACACTGTTTTCCGATATGGCGGTGATGAATTTGTTGCAGTTTTGTCTTCTTGTGATTTGCCAACAGCTAAAACAGTCGCGGAACGAATTCGACAATCAGTAGAGCAAAACGAATTTATCAAAGAAGAGGGATTGAATTTAAAATTTACGGTTTCAATTGGTGTTGCCCTTTTCCCTGATCATGCCTCGTCCAAGCAGGCTATAATCGAAGCGGCCGATCAGGCCATGTATAGTGCAAAAAGGTCTACTCGTAATAGTGTAACTATTGCTGGTGCAGCAGCAGCACCGTCTAAAGTTTCTAAGATTAAAAGTGCAAAAGGGGCGAAGGAGACGACTCGTGCCTGATGATGTCTCTACTAAGGCGAAATATAAACTAGTTGTAAGTGATTTCCATTTAGGAAAAGGTCGCTATTTTCGCGACGGAACTCAGAACATTTTGGAAGATTTCGTGTATGATCGAGAGTTCGGTGAATTTCTAAATTACTATCGGTCTGGAAGTTTTGCTGATGCAGATGTTGAATTAATTTTAAACGGAGACATTCTTAATTTAATCCAAGCAGATACCTGGGGCGTGCACACGCATTTGTTTACTGAGCGAGCCATGATTCGATCTGTAAAGAAAATTGTGGAAGGCCACCCTGAGTTCTTCCAAGCTCTACGCAGATTTTGTGCAACTCCGGGTCATCGTGTGTCCTATGTTGTTGGTAATCACGATGTGGGAATGCTTTGGGATGGGCCTCGAAAGGTGTTTAGTGAAGCTACGGGTGCTGCAGTTACATTTTATGATACTCATTATCATTTTGATGGAATCTATGTTGAGCATGGGCAGCAGTATGAACGCTTTGCTGCAATCGACACAGCTCGCCCTTTCATCACTCGTGGACTACCTGAGCCTGTTTTGAACTTGCCTTGGGGGTCTTTGTTTGCAGCCATTTTATTGCCGAAAATTAAGCAGATTCGGCCTCATGTAGATAAAGTTCGCCCTATGAGTACATTTTTAAGATGGGTATTGATTCATGATTTTTGGTGGGGAATTAAAACTTCAGTTTGGATTTTAAAATTTATTGTTGAAACAATTTTATTCAGAAGCCGTTATCAGATACGTGAGGGAGTGAGGAACACTTTTGGGCTATTGAAGGAAATTACAATCTACCCTAACTATGACAAGATTGCGTTTAAGATTCTTGAAGAGCGCGAAGATGTTCATACCGTTATATTTGGGCACACACATATTTTGCGATATCGTCAATGGAGAGAGGGGAAAGAGTATTTCAACGAAGGAACTTGGAATGAAATGACCAATCTTGAGTTGGATGACTACGGGAAGCAAATACGGTTAACTTATGCTTTTATAGAGTATCCACAGGATCAGGCTTCAGTGCGACCTAAAGTGCGGTTAAAGCAGTGGAATGGGGTGTGGCGTCCTGAAGTCGATGTGTTGATCTAAATAGCTTTTTAGTTTTTAAAAATAATCAAAATGACTGTAATTCCGGCAGGTAAAGCTTGAATCCAAAATATTTTTTTATTTACGCTAAGCGCTCCATATATCCCTGCGGCTATTACGCAAGATAAAAAAAATATCTGAATCTGTAGTGCAAACGCAGCTACAGGATGAAGTAATCCCCAAATTAATCCTGCTGAGAGAAAACCATTGTAGAGTCCTTGATTGGCGGCAAAAGTAGCCGTGGATTGAGCATTCTTTAAAGAATTACCAAATACACGAAGACCGTAGGGTTGAGTCCAAAGAAACATTTCTAAAACAAGAAAATACAAATGTAAAACGGCCACAAGTCCTATCATCAGGTTTGTAATTAAATTCATTTGAAAGTTTTTCTATACCTAAAACAACTAGTTAGATGATCATTGACCATTCCTACTGCTTGCATATGCGCATAAAGGATTGTGGAACCTACAAATTTAAATCCTCTTTTTTTCATGTCTTTACTCATGGCGTCTGATTCTTTTGAGGTGGCAGGGAGTTGTTTGAGATTTTTCCAAGAGTTTTTAATAGGTCGATTATTTACAAAGCTCCACTGGTAGCGGCTGAAGCTCCCAAACTCTTTTTGAACTTCTAAAAATACTTTGGCATTGGTTATCGCAGCTTCTACTTTGAGCCTGTTTCTAATGATACCTTCAAACTTCAAGAGAGATTGAATTTTCTTTTTATTAAATTTAGCTACTTTTTTTGCATCAAATCCTGCGAATGCTGTTCGGTATCCGTCTCGGCGCTTTAGGATGGTGATCCAGCTTAGCCCTGCTTGTGCTCCTTCTAAGATAAGAAATTCGAAAAGCTTGCGGTCGTTATAAACTGGAACGCCCCATTCTTTATCGTGATAACGAACATAGATAGGGTCAGTTCCGCACCAAGGACAGCGAGAGAGGTTTTTTTTAGGCATAGGAATGTATAACTCAAGGATCTATGAAGTGAAAGACTTGTTTGAGTCAAAACTAGCGCTCATTTTCCAAGTTCCCTTCTCGCAATCAGATGATACGATGTCATTTGCCAAATCATTATTAGTAAAATAATTCCTGTTTTGGAAAGTAACAGGTCTTTAGATTGGAACCAAATTTTACCTTCTTCTGTTTTTTCTAAAATTGGATCATCAAACATTTTAAATCCAAGTCCAATGCTGAGAGTTCCGGATTTACCCGCAACAGCCTTTTCAGGTGGAAGCTGTCTAATATCTAACCTAAAAATAGATAAAAAAAGCAACAAGATGAGAATGCTTAAAGTAGAAATCAAAGCACCGCGTGAGGCTCTACCGGTAATATACTCTTCCCTTTCATCTTGCTCTTTAATATTGGCTACTCTTTTTAATGTTTGCTCCTGTGCAGGTTTAAAAAATACGAGAAAAATTAAAAAAACAATTAATAACGCAAACCAAAGCATAAGATTCCATGAAAGAATTTCCCATAGAATGGATTGTACCCATGGTTTCTGAGAATCCTCAGCATTGCCGAGCTTTCCCCAAATCATCGTAACTACGATGAAAGGAAGTCCAATCATTAAGTAGGTTTGTAGTATTTTAATGAATTTACTCATTTTAGTCTCCTTGGATAGAAAAAATTGTTTCGACGCCAACATTAAAAAATGTAGAAAGTCTAAACGCCAGTTCTAGAGAAGGGTTATAACTTTCTTTTTCAAGAGCAATGATCGTAGCGCGAGTAACCTGTACGGCATCAGCTAAATCTTGCTGGGTCATATTTTTCTTGGCTCTCAAAGAAGCAATTTTATTTTTAATGTTAAACTTCCCTTCGATTCTCGGCATTTTTTGACCTCTTGATATGTCAAATAAATTTTACACATCATAATGTCAAGTTTATTTGACATGAGAAAAATAAAATCTGAACTTGGACTAAAAGCAAGGTTAGGTTACAAATAATAGATACACTTTATGATGACACTTTTAGCGGTTTTATTTACTAGTTATGCCCATGCAATCGCAATCGAGCCTGCGTTGACACTTAAAAATGGGGATCAGGTTCTGGTTTTTCGTCGAGCTGACTTACTCAAAAGAAAAGACATCAAAACATTAAAAATTAACTATGATCCTACCTATCCAGATAAAAAGATGACTTATCGTGCTGTTCCTCTTGCTTCTCTGTTTGAGTCTATGACAGTTCCGCAAGATGCTACACTACAGTTCCAGTGTTTGGACGGTTTTTCCGCTCCAATCGATGTGGAGAGAGTTTTGAACAAAAACAAAGAGAAGTCCGTAGCCTATTTAGCAATCGAGGAAAAAAAGAAAAAGTGGCCAGCAATTAAAGCAGCTGTAGATTCTCAGTCAGCAGGGCCTTTTTATCTTGTCTGGATGAATCCTAAAGCTTCAAACATTGGTCAGGAAGAATGGCCTTTTCAGTTAGTCGGATTTGAGTTTAAGCCCTCACTCAAGACCTCTTATCCAAAAATTTTTCCGAATGAAAAAATCCCACTTGATCATTCGATCAGTCGTGGATTTGGGGTTTTTAAGAAAAACTGCTTTTCTTGTCACACCATGAATTTGCAGGGGGAAGCTAAGCTAGGTCCCGATCTGAACGTGCCTATGAGTCCAGTTGAGTATTTTAAAGAAGAAACGCTCAAAATGTTGATTCGCAATCCACAAAGTCTTCGCACTTGGCCACAATCTAAGATGAGTGCATTTTCTAAAGAAGTGATGCCAGACCAAGAGTTAGATGATTTGATGGATTATTTTAAGCATATGGTCGACCAACGACCTCATTAATTTTTAGGAAGCAATTTCTTTTGGGAGGCAACTAATTCACGAATAGCGAGTAGTTGTTTAACAAACTCCCCAACATAACTAAGATAAAACGCATTGGGACCGTCGCTCTTTGCTTGTTCAGGTTTAGGGTGACATTCCATAAAAAGTCCATCTGCACCTGCTGCCATAGCTGCTCGAGCTAAAGTTTCCAGGTATTCGCGCATTCCGCCGGTGCTTTTTCCGCCTTCACCAGCGCCGGGTTTCTGAACCGAGTGGGTTGCATCGAAAATAACAGGAACTCCTAATTCTTGGATGCACTGAAAAGAGATCATATCCACAACAAGACGGTTATAACCAAAAGACGTTCCGCGTTCGGTGAGGGTAAACCAATTCCGATCAGGAGATATTTTTTTTTCTTTTTCGATTTCGCGAACTTTCTCAACAATGTTTTTTGCATCCCAAGGAGCTAAAAACTGTCCTTTTTTTATATTGAGCCTGCGATTAAAGCGAAGCGCGGCTTCTGTTGCAGCAATGACCATGTCTGTTTGTCTGCATAAAAATGCAGGAACTTGAAGATAGTCAGCTACTTCAGCTACAGGAGCAGCTTGCTCAGGGGTGTGGAAGTCTGTGAGGACTTTGAGGTCGAGTTTTTCTTTTACTTTTGAAAGGATTTTAAGACCTTTTTCAAGTCCAGGTCCCCGGAAGCTGTGGATCGATGTGCGGTTGGCTTTGTCAAAGGAAGATTTAAAATAAAAATCTACAGGTAGTCCTTTAAGCTGATTTTTAAGCTCCTGTGCTACTTCCAAAACAAACCCTTCATCTTCAATCACGCATGGGCCAGCAATGAGGGGCATGTTTTTCATACTACTTAATTCCTTTGAGAGACTTCTGTTGGTTCTTTCCTACCTCTTTTGACGCCTTAATAAAAGCAGCAAAAAGAGGATGAGGTTGCATAGGTTTGCTCAAAAACTCAGGATGGAACTGACAACCTAAGAACCAAGGATGGTTGGGGAGTTCTACCATCTCAACTAGTTCTACAGCAGTATCTTTATTAATGTTTTTCCCGGAGACCAAAAGCCCTTTGGCCTCGAGTTGAGTAACATACTTATTTGCTACTTCGAATCGATGACGGTGGCGTTCTGAAATCATCTCCTTTTCATAAGCGGCAAAAGCTCGAGTTGTTTTTCCGTTTTGTTTTGAAAGGATCTGGCAAGGATAGGCTCCCAATCTCATGGTGCCGCCCTTGTCAGTAACATTTTTTTGAGATTCCATCAGGTCGATCACATTGTTTTGTCCATCAGGTTTAAACTCAGCAGAGCTTGCGTCTTTTATTCCGCAAATATGTCTTGCGTATTCAATGACTGCAAGTTGCATTCCTAGGCAGATCCCGAAGTAAGGGGTATTTTCTGTTCGTGCGTATTCGATGGCCATGATTTTGCCTTCTATACCGCGTTCTCCAAAACCACCTGGAACAAGAATTCCATCAACAGATTTCAGTAGGTCTTGGTTTTTTCCCTTTTCTAGCTCTTCAGAGTCAATGTACAGCATGTTCACTTTTACATCGTTGGCGATTCCACCGTGAACAAGTGCTTCAGACAATGATTTGTAGCTATCTCTCCAATCTGTGTATTTTCCAACGATTCCTATGGTGACTTCGCCCTTGGGTTGTTTGATTTTTTCAACCATGGCTTTCCATTTAGAAATATCTGGACGACTCGTCCAGATTCCAAGTTTTTCTACAATTTTTTCATCTAAACCTTCTTCGTGAAAATAAAGAGGTACTTCGTAAATACTGCTAACGTCAATTGCACTAAAAACCTGATCACCGCTGACGTTGCAGAATAATCCAATTTTATCTTTCACTTCCTTAGGGATTTTGCGATCCGTGCGGCATAAAAGGATATCAGGTTGAATTCCGATTTCTCGAAGTTCTTTTACGCTATGTTGTGTAGGTTTTGTTTTTAGCTCTGCTGCAGCTGCAATATAAGGAACAAGAGTAAGGTGGATAAATAGAACGTTCTGGGCGCCTTCGTCGTATTTCATTTGGCGGATAGCTTCAAGAAAAGGAAGGCTTTCAATGTCTCCAACGGTTCCGCCGACTTCGACGATGGCTAGGTCAGCGTCTTCCGCTGCATCTCGAATATGTCTTTTGATTTCTTCTGTAATGTGGGGGATAACTTGTACGGTTTTTCCTAGATAGCCCCCTGCTCGTTCGCGTCTGATCACGGCGTCGTAAATTCTTCCCGTTGTGAAGCTATTTTTCCTACTAAAATGAGCATTTTGAACAAAGCGAGAGTAGTGTCCTAGGTCTAAGTCAGTTTCAGCTCCGTCATCGAGTACAAAAACTTCCCCATGTTGAAAAGGGCTCATTGTTCCTGGATCGACATTGAGATAGGGGTCCATTTTCATCATAGTGACTTTAATGCCTCTTTGTTCAAGAAGCATTCCAGTTGATGATGCACTAATTCCTTTACCTATACTTGAAAGTACTCCGCCAGTAATGAAGATGTATTTTTTTTGTTTAGCCATGGTTTGTACCTCTTGTCATCATACTAAAATCTTTCTGACCTTATCAAGGTCTTCAGCGGTGTCTACTCCTATGGAGGTGAATTTTACTTCAGTAATCCCAATCGGGATTCCATTTTTTAGAGCACGGAGTTGTTCAAGACTTTCTGCTTTTTCTAATTCAGTGACGGGCAGGGATCGGAAACGAAAAAGAGTCGCACGATCGTAAATATAAAGCCCCACATGTCGCATACATTCAAATTTAAGATTTTTTTCTGGTGGGCTAACGCGGCTGTATGGAATGGGGAATCTTGAAAAGTAGATTGCACGATCTAACTGGTCAGCAACGACTTTTACAACACTAGGATCTAAGAGTTCGTTAGCGTCATGGAGAGGAGTCATAACAGTGCCTATAGGAAACCTTTTTGATCGAACGAGATCGACTCCCCTTTCAATCGCTTCTGGTTCAATTAAAGGTTCGTCACCTTGCAGATTGACTAGAATATCTGCATCGATGGACTCTGCGGCAAAGGCCACTCGATCGGTTCCGCTAGGAAGATGAGAGGGGGTCATGACGACTTCACCTGAAAATCTTTTAACTGCAGTAGCAATTTTCTCATGGTCGGTAGCGACAATGACACGGTCTATTCCTTGTGCACGACGCGCACGTTCATAGACCCACTGGATCATTGGTTTGCCGTTAATATCTGCGAGGGGTTTTTCAGGGAGTCTCGTTGAACCGAGCCTGGCTGGAATCACAACCGTTACCTTGGGGGTACTTCCCATGTTTTTGTAACGTAAAGCACTGAGAATGGATGGTCAAGAACATTCATTTGCGCTAAACTAAATCCTTGTGAAAACGCTTAAAACTAAGGATATCCAGTCAAGGCTCAAAAAAATCAAAATTCTTATCCTCGACGTAGATGGGGTGATGACTGATGGGCGTGTGTTTTGGCTTGAGGGGCATGGCTGGACAAGACATTTTCATGTCAAAGACGGCTACGGGCTTAAGATACTGATGAAAGCTGGAATTCAAGTTGCAGTGATCAGCGGTGGAGAATCTAAAGATGTGAGAACTCGTATGGAGTTTCTCAAGATCCCTTATGTTTTTTTGGGCGATGAAGACAAAGTCAAAGCGCTCGAGAAGATCATGCAAGCAACAGGTTTTACTGCGGATCAGATGGCTTTTATGGGGGATGATCTTTTTGATATCCCTGTATTAGAAAAAGTAGGCTTTAGTGCTACAGTTCCTCATGCGGTAGATGAGGTGAAATCTCGCTCTCATTATGTCACGGAGTCTAATGGGGGATGGGGGGCTGTTCGGGAAGTTGCAGACGCGATTCGACGTGCTCAAGGTCTAGGACCTTACATTGATTAGATATTGGAATAGAGAAAAAAAAATACTTGAGACCGAGTCAGTCTATGGTGATGCATGGGTGAGGGCTATTTATGAAACTCGTCCAGGTCAGTTTCTTGCTGAGTCTATACTCTCGCGTAAAACTTTAAGTCAAATTTATGGAATGTATCAATCGACCTCTTTCAGTCGACATAAGATCGATTCTTTTATTAAAAATTTTAGAATCAATATGGAAGAGTATGAAGAGGGTCCTTTTTGTACTTTTAATGATTTTTTTGTAAGAAAATTTAAAAATGGAAAAAGAATTTTCACTCATCATGTAAACGAATTACCAGCGTTTGCTGAGGGTCGGTATTTTGCTTACGAAAGAATCGAAAAAAATATGAAGTATTTTGTCAAAGGTCAGTATTTAACCGCTGACGCTTTGTTAGAAAATCCAGAAGATGCATCTCAATTCGAAAATGGACCACTGGTGATTGTGAGACTTTGTCCAACGGATTATCATCGCTTTCATTTTCCTGATGATGGGAAGGTTTTGAAATCATATCCTGTTCACGGCGCTCTTCATTCAGTGAATCCACTCGCTTTGAAGTATCGCGGAGACATTTTTGCAACAAATGAGAGGCGAGTGAGCATTTTAGAAACTAAGAACTTTGGAAAATTGGCTTATATTGAAATTGGGGCTCTCTGCGTGGGAATGATTGTGCAAACACATTCTGGAGAGGTTTCATTCAAGAGGGGAGATGAGAAGGGATACTTCTTGTTCGGAGGATCGACAGTGATTTTAATTGGGGAGTCAGGAAAATGGCGCCCAGATCCTGATCTTGTTGATCAGACAAAGAATGGCCGTGAAACGTTCATAAAACTTGGAGAAAGAATCGCTTCGAAATATATTTAATATGTGGATCTAAGACTCCGAGAGAACCTATAAGATGACGAATACACCCAATAACGGAACGTCTCCTCCTAACCGCTCTCAGCTTGCTGCTTATGCTGATCTCTTTGATCGATTGTTGGATTGTGTATTTTTAGTGGATACTGCAAATTTTGTTATTTTAGAAGTGAACCCCGCATGTGAACGAATTTTAGGAGTCCCTAATGAAAAATTGATTGGTCGTAATGTGGGTAATTGGATTGAGAAATCCAGTCAAGATGACTTTATTAAAGCATTGAGAATTTCTGTTCGTCGCTATCATCCCAGGCAGTTTGATTCGTGTTGGGAGTTAGAGGGAGGAAAGAAATTAATTTTTGAAGTTTCGACTTGTCCGTTGAAGCTTTCAGATGGGTCTGAAGTTTTACAGATAATTACACATGACATTACCTTTAAGCGCGAAGCTGAGCAAAAAGTACAAGCCTTATTGAAAGAGGTTCAGTTAGCTAACGTTAAGCTTGAGGCCCTTTCGATTAAAGACGAGATGACTGGGCTTTTTAATTACCGTCATTTTAAGAACCAACTCCATGCAGAACATAATCGTTCGTTAAGAACAAAGGCTCCTTATTCTATTGTGTTTTGCGATTTAGATAATTTTAAAAAATTTAACGATACACATGGACATCTTGCTGGGGATCAAGCTCTCAAAGTATTTGGCGAAATTTTGTTTAAAGCTTCTCGATCTATGGATGTTCCTGCTCGCTACGGTGGTGAAGAGTTTGCAATTGTTTGCCCAGAGACGGGTTGGGAAGGTGCTATGGTTTTAGCTGACCGAATCCGAAAAATGACGGAAAAACAGGACTTTGAAATTGCTCCAGGAAGATTGGGTGGCAAGCTCACTGTGAGTGTGGGTGTGGCAAGTTATCCTACGGACGGTGATAATGCTGAGCAGGTTTTAAAAGCTGCGGATGAAGCTGCATATTATTCTAAAACGCATGGTAAGAACCAGGCGCACTCAGCGCATGATCTCAAAGCTGCAAAAGGCGAAGTGGCTTAACAAAATTTGCTAGCGAACCGTGTAGACCACACTTTCAGCCGATCCAATTTTCTCATTAACGCTATATCCGTCTGTTCCATAGTCTCCTATTGGAACTTGGACGAGTAATTCAATTTCAAGGATACTTTTTTTGCTTTTGTAAGTCTGAATTTTGGAGGCGTTGAATTCAATCAGTGGGGTTTTTAAAGTTGCATGGCTTCCCCATGCTTTGGTGGGTGAAGAGCCAACGTAAGATACCTGCCCTATTTTTAAATCAGCATAAGCAGTTGGGTGATTATAGTTTTTAGGACGTAATGTGAGACTAGATTCTGTGCCCTTATATTGGCAAAAATCCTTGCCTGATAAATTTTTTACAATAGTCAGAGTATCTTGTAGTGAGTGTATGTTCTCAACAGATTGAAGAACGGCTTGAATGTATGCTTGATCCGTTTGCTGGTCCCCTTTTTTGAAGATCTCTTCTACAGCAAGTTTATTTTCTGATGATATTGTTTTGAGTCCTTTAACAGAAACTTCAATAGTTTTTGGGCAATCGAGTGCCATAGTTTGGTTGGCAATGAGTAAGGTAAATATAAAGATTCCTGATTTTTTCATTAGACATTTCTCCTTCGTATACAGATGAAGCAGGCCTATCATGAGCGTTTCAATTGCGCTAGCGCTATGAATGGTGGCTTAACGTCTCGTTTGAGCCATATTTTCCCCCGTTTTCGACCTTATCGATAATACCGCTTAGCCTGACTTGAGTTCAGTTTTTGCATAGTATTTTTTTGGAGAGTCTCAATTTTTTGAGAAAGGGAGAGGTGGGTATATGAAAATAAATATCTTCTATTTATGGGTTGGAAGTTTAGTTTATTTATTACCAGGGAATGTATATGCGGAAGTACAGCATGGAGTGAAAATCCAAGGAACGGTTTTGCATTCTTTTAGTGATTCATTTTACTTTGTCCAAAGTGGTTCTAATATTATTAGTTTGCACAAAAATTTATTAAGCCCAGCCCAGAGAAAAATTTTTGAATATCATGGATATGTGGTTTCGACATGGGTTCCTGGAGGTGTATTTGCTTCAGCTTGGACGATACCGAATGAAAAAAATGCTTTAGTTGAAGAAATTAAGCCCAATGAATTTGTTGAGCACAATAAAGATTGGATTACTCTACGTGGGCAGGTTTTATCGTCGTCTGATAGTCAGGAGTATTTGATTCAAGTCGGGGATGTTCTTTACAAAATTGACGAAAAGAAGATTAACGCTTGGTCGGGAACATCAAACAGTATGGAAATTCGTGTTCCTCATGATGCAATTTTATATGCTTGGCAAATGCCTAGTCAGCCGACACGTTCGATTGCTTCATTGAGTGAACCTGATCGCAGAGAGCATGTAAAAAATCGCATGATCCTAGTTGGTAAGTCAGCGCTTTCTTTTTCTGCTCCTCATGTTTTAGTAGAGACTTCAGGGTGGGTTTATCAAATTAAGAAATCAGATCTGAGTACGTCAGATCAGAGGCAGTTCGAAAGCGCTGGGGCTCGTGTGGACTTAAACATTCCAGTAAGCGCTTTAGCTTATGCTTGGAAGGCAGTGCAGGTCAGCGAGGTTGCGAAGGAGCATGATGTGAGGAGTGGAGGAATGCATTAAGGGGTTTCCCCGCCTCAGTCGGCTTGCGAAGTCATCTCTGGAGTTGATGGCGGGGAAAATCGGACTCATAAGATCCGAGTTACTCTTTGTAGCGCCAAAAAATTCAAACTGGACTACCACATTGTGCTTAGACAAAACAAAACTACCTGAAAAGCTTGAAGATAATCAAAAGAATGACCGGCTGCCCAATAAAACTATTTTATGTATTTGAATTTAAAATAAATTATATACTTTCAAGCACACTCTTGTAGGCCAGTTTATGATACGTAACTAATTGTAATTAAATTGTTTTTTTATAAATACGACTATTGACATCGTATATAAACTGTTCTAAGTTGGAGATATGGCATGTGTCCACAAAATCATGACGTTTAATACATTGAAATCGGACTACACTTATCGTAGATACAGGGGTCTGAACTTATGATTCGTTTAAACAGAACTACAGAATATGGACTCATGGCTTTAAGGCATATGGATCGTAAAGGTAAAGAGTCGCCTCACGAGTTTACTAGTGCGCGAGAAGTAGCGGATACTTACGGCCTGCCATTTGAAATCACTGCCAAAACTTTACAGCGCCTCAAAGATACGGGCCTCATCCAATCTGAACAGGGAGCGCGCGGAGGGTACACTCTTAGCCGATCGCTCACCGATATTACGCTAGCTGAGTTTTTAGAACTTATGGAGGGGCCGCACTCTATTGTTCCTTGCGCCGAACAGAAAAAGGAACACCATGGTTGTGAATACAATACCAAATGCGAAATTAAACATGTCATGGGTGATATCGACACCAAGCTTTTTCAGTTTTTGTCTGGGATTCGTTTAGCAGAGCTGACAGAGACAGTGGTGAGACAAAATTTTCAAACAGGCGGAGAGCCATAATATGAAATTTCCTATTTATCTAGATTATCACGCCACAACCCCGGTCGATCCTGAAGTGCTTAAGGAAATGTTGCCTTACTTCACTGAAAATTTTGGAAATGCAGCAAGTCGCAATCATGCCTTTGGTTGGACAGCTGAACATGCAGTTGAAAATGCGCGAGCTCAAATTGCAAAACTGATCGGTGCGACAGATAAAGAGATTATTTTCACCAGTGGCGCTACAGAAAGTAATAATATTGCGCTCAAAGGCGCAGCAGAAATGTATGGAGATAAGGGTAAACATATTATTACCTCGCCTGTTGAGCATAAGGCGATTTTAGATACTTGCCATTATTTAGAATCCAAGGGTTTCGAGATTACTTATCTCCCTGTAGATCAGTACGGACAAGTCAATCCGGTTGATGTAGAAAATGCAATTACTCCGCAGACGATTCTTGTCTCGATCATGTTTGCAAATAATGAAATCGGAACGATAAATAAAATTTCTGAAATTGGAAAAATTTGTAAAAATAAAAAAGTTCTTTTTCATACAGATGCAGTTCAGGCTGTTGGAAAAGTGACAATAGATGTAGAAGCGATGGGGATTGATCTGCTTTCTTTATCTGCACATAAGATGTACGGTCCTAAAGGAATTGGTGCACTGTATGTGAGAAGAAAAAATCCGCGTGTCAGACTAGCACCACTGATTCATGGTGGGGGACACGAACGAGGTATGCGTTCAGGTACGCTCAATGTTCCTGGGATAGTAGGGTTTGGAAAAGCCTCTGAAATCGCTCTACGTGAAATGAATAGAGAAATTCCAAGAATTCAAAAATATAGAGACAAAATGTGGAAAGCTCTTCAGGCAGCGCTTGAAGATGTTTACCTGAATGGTCATCCGACAGAAAGATTACCGAACAATCTTAACGTTAGTTTTGCATATGTTGAGGGCGAGTCTTTAATCATGGGGATGAAAGAATTGGCTGTTTCGAGTGGGTCAGCGTGTACATCAGCAAGTCTTGAGCCTTCTTATGTTTTGAAAAGTATTGGAGTAGGTGAGGATCTGGCTCATACAAGCATCCGATTTGGACTGGGAAGATTTACAACAGAAGAAGAAGTCGATTTCGCTATTGAAAAAGTAATAGAGACCGTGAAACGTCTGAGAGATTTGTCTCCGCTTTATGAAATGGCTAAAGAAGGAATTGATCTAAAATCTGTGCAATGGACTGCGCACTAAAGAGGAATGAAATATGGCATATACCAATAAAGTCATTGATCACTATGAAAACCCAAGAAATGTGGGTTCTTTAGATAAAAGTAAAAAAAATGTTGGAACGGGCCTAGTCGGAGCTCCTGAGTGTGGAGATGTGATGAAGCTTCAAATTGAAGTCGATGAGAAGACCGGTGTTATTCGAGATGCCAAATTTAAAACTTTTGGTTGTGGAAGTGCGATTGCAAGTTCTTCTCTAGCTACGGAGTGGATTAAAGGTAAGACGATTGATGAGGCGATGACAATTAAAAATACCGAAATTGTTGAAGAGCTTTCTTTGCCACCGATTAAAATTCACTGCTCAGTCTTGGCTGAGGACGCTATTAAAGCTGCGATACAAGATTATAGAGGTAAAAAAAATGGAGGGTAATTCAATGATTTCTGTAACGGAAAAAGCCGTAAAAGAAATTAAAAGGATTAAAGAAAACGATGCTGCTGCGAAGGACTCAGTATTGCGTGTCCAAGTCGTAGGTGGCGGTTGTTCAGGTATGAGCTATAAACTGGGATTTGACAACCAGCCTACTCAAACATCAGATAAGGTTTTTGAATTTGGTGATGTGAAATTGGTAGTGGATGCTAAATCCTACCTTTATTTAGCAGGAACAGAATTGGATTTTACGGACGGACTCAATGGTACAGGATTTGTATTTAACAACCCCAACGCAAAACGTACTTGTGGCTGTGGCTCAAGCTTCTCAGCCTAAATGCGCTTATTGTGAGAAAAATCTTGAAGATTTTGTCGCAAGACAAATTTGTCCTGCTTGTAGAAGGCCTCAGCCAGTTTTAGATACAGACCATTATTTTTCGGTGTTTGGATTAGAATTTCGATTTCATTTAGATCGATCAGAACTTGAAAATAGGTTTTTAAAAATTTCAAGACTGCTTCATCCAGATCGATTTTCAACTTCCGGTGCTGACGACCAAAAAAATTCTCTAAAACGCATGGGGTATTTGAATCAAGCGTATCAGACGTTAAAGAACGCAGATCTTTTAAGAGAGTATTTTTTTAAATATTTTGATGTGAAGCCTCAAGCGACAGATAAAAGTTCAGTTCCATCAGAAATTGCTGAATCTTGGTTTGATCTCCAAGATGACATGAGTTTGGAAAAGGTAAGGCAGTTTCGGGCTGATCTCAATGAGCTAAAGTCTCAGTTTTCAAAAGGGATCGCTTTGCTTGAACATGAAATTGACCAAGAATTGAAATTAAAAAAATTAGATTTTAATAAAATGCTTTTGCAGAAACTACTTCATCTTGTTCATCGCAAAAACTATCTTGAATCATTAGAGAGGGACATCGAGCGCCATGCAAATCGATCTTCCTCTTAAATCCTCTCGTTCTCAAGGTTCTCCTGAACCAATTGTTGGAATTGATCTGGGAACTACTCATAGTTTGGTGGCTATCGTTCAAGATGGAAAGCCTCAGATTTTAAAAACCCGCGAAGGAAAGAATCTTTTACCTTCAGTGGTAACCTTTCAAAATGATTCTGCACCATCTATTGTTGGATACCTTGCTAAAGGTAATAAAACGAGGAAATCAAAAGACACCGTTTACTCAGTTAAAAGGCTTTTGGGACGAAAGTTAGAAGATATCGAAAAGGGCTCTCTTCCTTATGAGACAGTTTTTGACGAGGGCGGAATTAAAATTAAAGTCGGCAATAAAACTTATAGCCCCATTGAAGTCTCAGCAATGATTTTACGAGAACTCAAGCTTTCGGCTGAGAGTGCATTAGGTAGGCCTGTGAAACGTGCTGTGATTACTGTTCCAGCTTATTTTAATGATTCTCAGAGGCAGGCCACTCGAGCAGCGGGTAGAATTGCAGGGTTAGAGGTTTTGAGAATGGTAAACGAACCTACTGCAGCAGCTCTTGCCTATGGGTTAGATCGAAAAAAAGAAGGTTTGATTGCTGTTTACGATCTCGGCGGTGGAACGTTTGATATTTCAATTCTTAAACTTCACGATGGGGTTTTTGAGGTTCTTTCCACTCAAGGGAACACATCTTTGGGTGGAGATGATATAGATCGTTTAATTGCTGAAGTATGTGCAAATGAAATCGGAATTGATTTAAATCAAAACCCAGAAGAAACGGCGGTTTTATTAGAAGCTGCTGAAGAGGTTAAGATTGCGCTTTCTACACAAGATAAAGCGCTCATGAAAGTTCGTGTCAAAGACAAAGACTTTCAAAAAATATGGACTCGAGCTGAGTTTGAAAAATTAATTCAACCGCTTTTGGATCTTACTATCGAACCTTGCCAAAAAGCTTTAGAAGACGCGGGAATACTTCCATCGGAGCTTTCAGACGTGATTTTAGTGGGAGGTCCTACTCGATTAATAGCCGTACAACAGACGGTCCAGAAGATATTTACAAAGGCTCCATCGACCGCTATCCACCCAGATGAGGCTGTGGCATTGGGAGCAGCAATTCAAGCAGATATTTTAGCTGGAAATAACAAAGACATGCTTTTACTGGATGTACTCCCCCTCTCATTAGGGATGGAAACTTATGGTGGTGTGATGTCGGTTTTGATTCCAAGAAACACAAAAATCCCTGCTGTGGCAAAAGAGACGTTTACAACTTTTGTTGATCGCCAAACAGCAGTAGATATCCATGTTCTTCAGGGTGAGAGGGATCAGGCTGAGAATAATCGCAGTTTAGCAAAATTTAAACTCAAAGGAATTGAACCTACGCATGCGGGATTGCCTCGAATTGAAGTCATGTTTTTAGTGGATGCCGATGGAATCCTACAGGTTTCTGCTATAGATCTGAAAACAGGAAACGAACAGTCGATTGAAGTGAAGCCGAGTTACGGGCTCACTGATCAAGAGGTTTCTCGAATGATCAATGAAAGTGCAGCCTACGCTGAGTCTGACATTGCGTTCAGGAAGTTAGCAGAAATCAAAAATGAGTTTGAGCCCGCTTTGAGGGCTGCTGAGGCTAAGTTACCTGAGGCTAAGAAGCTTTTAACAATGCCAGAGGTTCAGGAAATTGAGAAAAACATAAATGAAATGAAAAATGCTTTTCAGGGTTCAAGTCCTGACCGAATTCGTGAGATTGGCCTGAGATTAAATCATTCAACAGAAAAATTAGCTAATCTGCTTTTAGCGAGCTTGATTTCAGAGAGAACTTTAAAGTAGAAAGTCCTTATGCCTAAGATTACCTTCTCCAATGTAAACCGCACCTGTGAAGCAACTGCCGGACAAAGTATCTTGGATGTTGCTATTGAAAACGATGTCCCATTGCAGCATGCTTGTGGAGGTTTTTGTGCCTGCACGACTTGCCATGTGATTGTAAAATCAGGGGCAGAACACCTCTCTGAGATTGAGGAGATGGAGGCCGATCGAATGGATATGGCGGCCCAAGTCACGCCTCAGTCGAGACTGGGATGTCAGGCTAGAATTCGTGGCGATGTTGTTGTAGAAATTGTTAATGTTGACGAGTAGACCTTCTTGGGGTTTTCTTCTTTTTTTTATAAGTTTTTTTTCCTTTTTTACACTAGCTGATACACCTTCCCCAGTACCTACGTCATCTTCTGCTGACCAAGACAAGACATTTACTTTTAGAATTCAAGGCGAGCCAGAGACATTAGATTGGAACCGCGCTCATACACCGATTGAAACCTATGTTTTGATGAATATCATGGAAGGTTTAGTTACCTTTGATGAGAAACTTAACGTTGTTCCATCGCTTGCTACGGAGTGGCAGGTGTCTAAAGATGGGAAAACCTATACATTTACTTTGCGCCAAGGGGTGAAGTGGTCAGATGGAGTTGAACTCACAGCCAATGATTTTGTTTTTAGTTGGAAAAGACTTTTGTCACCTGTGACCGCAGCATCTTACGCTTATCTTCTTTTTGATATCGTAGGGGCAGAAGATTTTAATCGTGGAAAAATTCAAGACTTCAGTCAGGTAGGTATTAAGGCATTAAGTCCTAATAAATTTGAAATCACATTGACACGTCCTTTAGCTCATTGGATTTATATCCCTACTTTTTGGGTAACGTTTCCGTTAAGACAAGATGTAGTGGAGAAGTACGGTCCGGGCTGGGAGACTCCAGGACGAATGGTGACCCTTGGACCTTATCAATACGTGAGCCATGATCTGGAGTCTAAGATTGTTTTGGTTGCGAATCCAAATTATTATGGAACCCGTGGTAACGTAGAAAAATTAGTGGGACTTATTGTTCGGGATGACTCTACTGCTCTAACGCTTTATGAGTCAGGTCGTTTGGATTTTTTGGTAGATATATCTACGGTAGATTTAAAGAGGTTGAGTGGTAGAAAGGACCTTAAGTCGTTTTCATACCTCAAAACCGGTTATTTGGGTTTTGTCACAAGTAAATATCCCATGTCAGACGTGAAAGTACGACGCGCAATTGCGATGGCGATTGATAAAACGCAGCTTGGAAAAATTCTTTATGGAGGTCAACAGGCAGCAACCTCTTTTGTTCCGCCACCACTTATGGGGTATACAAAATCTCTTGGTCTTAAATTTGATCCTTTTAAGGCGAGGGATGAGCTTAGAGCTTCGGGATTAGATTTATCAAAACCTTTAAAGTTGGATTTGATTCTTCCGAACTGGGATAAACCGATGACAGTGGCACAGTTTATTCAGCAGCAACTTAAGAAGAATCTTTTAGTGAATGCTGAGATTCACACCTTTGATCATAAGTCATTTCGTGCCCAGTTAGATTTAAAGAACCACCCCCTTTTTGAGGCGAGTTGGAGTGGAGATTATCCTGATGCAGATAATTTTTTGTCTTTATTTCTAAGTTCAGCTGGAAATAACAAGACTTCGTGGAAAAATACAGAATATGATGATCTTGTTTTAAGGGGCCGGGGAGAGAAAAATCCAAAGCAAAGAGCAAAAATCTATCAAGATGCACAGAAGATTTTACTAGAAAATGATGCTGCAATTGTGCCACTTTATTACGAACCCAATATGGCATTGGTCAAGCCAAGGGTGAAAGGATTGGAGCTCAACCCTCTCAATTATCTTCTTCTAAGGAAAGTAAATCTTGGATCTTAAGCAATATATAGGAATCAAATCTGCTAGCAATAAGTACGAGATCACAGAAAAGTGGTTAGGTGATTTTAGTTCATCTGTAGGCAGGCCATATTCTTCAAAGACGGCTCCCCCGACTTTTATGACGGTATGTAGGACTGGGGAGTTCGAGCTGTTCCAAAAGATGGGGGTGCCTTTGTCTCGAGTATTGCATGCAGAGCAGGAGTATCTTTTTGAAAACCCGATTACGGCAGGGGGAGAGATTGAGTTTGTGACAGAGTTAGCTCAAGTTTTAAGCAAAAAAAATACTACTGGGGCAATGCATTTTATGATTTTTGAGACGATTGTGAGTTTTACTCAAGGGGGCAAGACAGTTAAAGCTGGTTCTGCGCGAAGCACGATGGTGATGAGAGAATAGTGATGGAAATCAAGCCTGGCACCTCAATATCAGCAATTACTTTTCCTCAATTTACTCGTGAGCAGCTTAAGGCTTATGCGGATGCGTCTGGGGACTTTAATCCGATTCACCAGGACGACGAGGCTGCAAAAAAATTAGGATTTCCAACGGTGATTGTGCATGGGATGCTTTCGGCAGCGTTATTAGCTGAGAGGGCAGAGAAGTTTGTGCGAGAAGAGTTGGGGAAGAAGAACTGGATTCTAGAGAAATTTCAAACTCGATTTAAGGCAATCGCTTATCCAGGAGATGCTTTGACAATTGCAGGGACGGTAAAGGAATGCTCAGAGAGTTTGATTGTTTTAGATCTCAAGGCTTTGAATCAAAAAGGTGAGCTGACTGTGAATGGCTCGGCGAGGTATCGATTAAATGAGTGGTGAACGAGTGGTAGGCCAGCGGGCAGGTTAATGAGCTTTGAACTCTGTTTCAGGTGGTTCATTACCTTTGTTTTTAATCTCGATATCTTTTGTATTCACCATTGTCTTGATAGCGTGCGCAGTGGGTTGAGAAACTAAATTTTTTTTAATTTTTTGCATACATTTAGAGACAGCACTTCCTGCTGCGCCCTCACTATTTCGGTCGAAGTAAAATGAGAAGCAATTGCTAAAATTTTTATCTTGAAAATTAAATTCTTCTGATTTCAATATTTCATGACAGTTTAGCAATGATTGAGATGAGGTGTAAGATTTGTACATATAATTAGAACAAGTTTCTATGTTTTGATTAAACGTTAAATTTTCATTCTTAATCATTGTGTGGCATTTCTTGATTGCATTTACAGGAGTCATGTCATTGTGCATGATTCCGTAGCATCTTGAAAAAGTATTAGAGGTAAAGTCAAAAGATGTGTAATTAAATGTTTTTTTGTCTGAATCAAAAGGAAAGTATATATAGCATGCTTCAATGGATGATTGGCTCATTAATTCATTGATATGGTATTTATAACAAGTAGAAAAATTTTCACCTAAAAAATCAAAACCTAGAAGAATTTTTTTTTCACATATTTCAGCAGCGTCACTTGTATTTGCATTATGAACATACAATGTGTGGCATCTTCTGTAGTTTGGGCTTCCGTAGTCAAAAACAGCTTCTGAGTTTTGAGAAACTTGTTTTTCAGATTCAATGACTTCTTCATGGGTTGGAGCTGATCCAAATCCAAAAACAAGGTTGGGTACCCAAAAGAATAGAATCGTAATATATTTTTTCATTCTTACAGCTCCTAATTAATTATTAAATCTTAGAAGTGTATATATTTTATGACGCATATTGTCTACTTTTTGATATAAAATCTTGGATAAATTTGTAGACAAAAAGAAACATATTATACGTATAAATTGTCTTAAAAAACTGTCCAAGAACTAGACAGTTGCGCGAAGCTTTTTTAGATTTTCAATTCAAGTCATTCTTTATGTAAACGTAACTGTTTGAAATTATTAACTAAAATATTCATCCCTTACCTCAAATCATTGGTACAGCCTCTGCATTATGAACTGTAGGGAAAGATGCGCACCTATTGTGCGCCCATGTGGAGAGAGTTATGAGAAAGAAAAATTTTGTTCATGTTTTTGGACTGATTTTATTGTCAGCAACACCCACTTCAGCGACTTGGGCTGAAGACAATGTGTGCTCACTGAGTGCGGTGAGTGATCGAGCTGCTGCTGAGAAGTATGTGAATGAATTGGCAGATGATCTTTATAAAGAGTCTAAATCTAATCAAGAAGCATTAGAAAAGGTTTTGAAAGTGATGGGGATGAATCCTCAAGATCAGCTCAATGGGGCATATATTCAAAGCAGTGATCCTAATTTGGATCTATTTGTTTCGGCTCAGCAAAGACTTCAAAACTTGAGAGCAAAAAATCCAGGCGTAATTGTTCAAAATTATAATCTTCCGCAAAATCCAATTCAAGCAAGCCCTGATTTTAGACCACTTAACTTTAATGTTGGATTAATAGAAAGAATGACTCAAAGAGTGGAGCAATTTTATCAAACCTTAGGACAAGAAATGCAAAATGTTGCTCAAAGACAAACGAGCATGAACATGCCTCAGACTATTCCTAATGTTCAAGCTAAGAGATGGGCAGACATGGATCCACGATTTCAGCCACAAGTTCCAATCGAAGGCTATCATAGCGCAAAAGTAAATTTTGATTCGATCAAGAATTTAGTTACTCAAGCAGCAGATCAAGCTCTGGGTGAGTGCCATGAAGTAAAATTATCGTCAGAAGAAGAACAAAGAGCTTATCTGCCTTCAGACACTCTGAAGCTTCAAGACGTACGTCTTAATCAGCCTACTAGTGCAAATTTTGCACTGAAATGTGGAGATAAGAGAGTTACATTTTTGATTTATGATGCAGCTTTAGGAAATAGAGGATCTTTAGCTCCTTCTGGCTCGGGTGCATCTCTCACTGTTAGCACAGTGGGCATCGCTGAAAATGATTCTCCTCTCAGTAAAATCGAACTAGACGATGAGCGAAGTGCTTTAGATACAACTGTGAGTATGAACTCTGCTCAGGTGGTTACATTTAGAAATATTTCATCCAGAAATAATGCTAACCAGTTTAGTAATAATGTTATCGTAATGGAAAAATCCAAGAACAGTGTGAGTGATGCTACGGACCTTGGAGCTGGACCTCTCGATAGCGTTCGATCCAATGCTCGTAAACCTAGTTCACAAGTGAAACAAGAGCAGAATAGGATTTTTGTATTAAAGGGAGTCGATGCTGCTTTGCCTGTTCAATCGAGCGTTTACGAAACACAACGTCTTAATCAAGAAAAGCTAGTCGCTATCAATGCTTTAACTGCACATATGCAGAAGCAAAGAAACTGTGGCAGTTTGTCTTCTACAAATGTGGGACAAAATGAGGCAGTAGGGTCTTCTCGCTGGAAGCGTAAAATGAGCGCAGAAAATGTATTTAAAAGACAAGATGTTATTCAGATTCACTACGCTGCGGAGCCTACTCAAAGTTCAAGCACTCAAGCTAAGGGTTTGTAATTCGTTTTGGATCCAGTCGATCTCTGAGCCCATCTCCTAAATAGTTAAAACAGAGCAGGGTGATGAACAAAACCAATCCTGGAAAAAGGATAAGATGAGGGGCGCTGTGAATCGCTTGCCTGCCGTCATTAGCTAAAGTGCCCCAACTCGAGTAAGGCGGTTGTAATCCTAATCCCAAGAATGACAAAAAACTTTCTGCCATGATATTTGATGGGATCTGAAACGTTAGTGAAACGATAATGGGTCCCCAGAGATTGGGTAATATATGTTGAAAGATGATTCTCCAGGTTTTAAGTCCTGTAGCACGTGCCGCTTCAACATAAAGCATTTCTCTCTCCTGCATGACCTGTGAGCGAACCAGTCGTGCTTGCGTTACCCATGCAGTCATTCCTAACGCTAAAAAAATACCCATCAAACCTCGTCCAAAGAACACACCCAAAATAATAGCTAGCAAAAGCGAAGGAAAAATATAAAAGAGATCCACAAGTCGCATGAGAAAATGATCAATCTTGCCACCGTAATATCCCGCTATTGCGCCTGTAAGGGTGCCTAAAAATAATGCAAAAATTGCTGTGAAAATGCCTACGGAAAGAGACATTCGTGCTCCGTAGATAAGCCGGCTATAAAGATCTCTCCCTAAACGATCTGTTCCCATCCAATGAGTAGAAGAGGGTGACTGCATCCGAAACTCGATGTTTTGTTCTTCGTAAGAGTACTGAGTTACAAAGGGAGCAAAGATACCCATCAGTGTTACAAAAACTAAAAATATTAGACAGAGCTTGGTGATCCAGTTCATGAAGTCTCTCCCAGCTGAATCCTTGGGTCTACCCAAGCAGACAGTAGGTCTACAAGTAAATTCAGCGTAATTAAGATGACTCCGTAAATCAAAGTTACACCCATTACAAGTGCGTAATCCCGATTTAAAACAGCGTGAACAAAATATTTTCCCATTCCTGGAATTTGAAAAATGACTTCAATAACAAAACTTCCGGTGATTAAATTTGCAGAAAGTGGGCCTAGCAGTGCAATGACGGGAATTACAGAATTTTTTAATGCATGTTTAAAAAGAATCACCCATTGAGATAACCCCTTGCTTTCGGCTGTTCGAATGTAGTCTGCAGATAGGGCATCGAGCATGCTCGTGCGAATCATCCGTGAGACCATTGCTGTAGGTCGTAAGGCTAAAGCCAAAACAGGAAGAATCATAGAGCTTGGCCCTTCCCAGAGAGCAGGAGGAAACCAGCCCAATTTAAGTGAAAAAATAGATATAAGAAGTGTGGCTAGTAAAAAACTAGGAATATTAAGACCCGACACAGCTAAAAACATTAGAATGTGATCTATCCATTCTCCCTTTTTTACGGCGGCAATACTACCCATCGGAATTCCGATAAGAAGAGCAAAAACTAATGCAAAAAAACCTAATAAAAAAGACTGTGGAAGTGAATCTGCAATGATTTGGGTCACCGCCCTGCCTCCATATTGAATGGACTCTCCAAAGTCACCAACTAATGTAGATTTTACCCAAACTATAAACTGATCGTAAAGAGGCTGATCAAGATGATACCGACGTTGAAGATTCTCTAAAACTTCCCTAGGAAGTTGCCTTTCCGTATCAAAAGGGCCTCCAGGAGCGAGTCTCAGCATAAAAAAAGTTAAAACCATGGCAAAAAGTAAAGTAGGTAAAGCACCTAGAAGTCGGTGGAAAAAATACTTAGTCATATATCGGATGTTCAACCCAACCGGAGTCTAAAGGAAAATGTGCAGGAACCTTTGCGCAGCGATGTGTGTCTGAGAGAAGTGCCGTATAAGCACAAATAAATGAATTAAATGCAGCCAAACTTTGAGATAGTTTTCTTAGATCACGGTCATAAATAAAAATCCCATGCTCTTGTGTAAGTGCTTCTAAAATTTCCGTTCGTGCATGAATCCCGGATTCAATTCTTCTATAGTGTGAGACAGTTCTTTTGTTGAGTTTAAGTTGAGTTGCTAAAATAATGACAGAAAGTTTTGGCCAGACTTCCACAGTCTCAATTTTAGGAAGATGCCTCATGAGAAATAACATTCGAGCAGTGAGTGGAGCTTTATTGCCGCCTAATGTTTCATCAATTTCGAATCGGCTTTCTTCTACGAACTCATCGGGGAGGTGGGGAAGAATATGGTGTTTGACCCAAAGTTCAAATGGTCGTTGTGTATAAGGCGTAAAGTCTTTTAGAAGCTGTTTTTTTGAATGAACTTTTTTAATTATAGAATTTGAAAATCCTCTCATCCACTTGACAGCAGGAACTGTGCATTTGGATGGAAGAGGGCAAGTTTTTTTTACACATGAAATACATGGAGGGAGCTGAAGTGAAGAGTTTACACCGATTTTAGCAGCATCGTCAGATTGAATTTCTTCAATCAGTTCCAAGATAGCTTGATCACCTGAGAGCTCTTGATCTTTCCAAGTGATTTTATCGTAAATGTCCAGCAGGAAGATCTTACCTTCTTTAGGATAGTACTCCAACGCGGAGATAGCTGTTTTTTCATTTTTTGCACCGGCTAATTCTAAACCTAAATAGCTTTTGGACTCACGCATGAGTAACCTGAATTTCCAATCCTTGTGGGGTAGCTTGAAAAGGGAGAGGTTGAATCCCCTTTTTAATAAAAGCAGAAACTGTTTCTGCTTTTTGTTGATTTCTGGTTTGTGTGTCAGAATGAGGAAAGTAAATAAAAAAACATCCTCCGCCTCCAGCGCCACAAACTTTTCCGTACGATCTAAATTTTTTATATACAAACTCAAAAGCTTGATCAATTTTTGGAGTACTAATTCCTTTAGCTAATGTTTTTCTTGTTTTCCACTCTTGTTGAATAGTGTGTCCGACCTCTTCCCAATTTTTATTTTTTAAAGCGTTTTCTAAGAGAAGGGTGCTATCGCAGATTTTTTGAAATTTTTTCTGCACGGACGAGTCTTGATCTATCAGTTTCTTAAAGAGAACCCAGTTGTTAATGCCAGAGTTTCTAGATTGTCCAGAGTAAAAAAGCAGAATCCTTTCTTGAAGGCCGGCAAAAATATCAGGGTTAAAATACTTCCGTTCATGTCTAGCAATATTCCATTTTAGAGATTGTAGTCCTCCATAAACGGCTCCGTAATAATCCTGTAAGCCTGCAGGAACTTGAATAACATCTGTTTCGATGTCTCGAACAATGTCAATCAGGAGATCGGCTTCAAGAGCTGGATTCATTTGTCTTCCATCGGCCCAGCTTTTTATTGCGCCTAAAAGAGAAACACTCAGAGTGGACGATCCTCCTAAACCAGCGCCAGCGGGGCTGGTTGCTTGAGTACTGATTTCTAAATCGACTTGTGAGAGGGTTTCTTTTTTTCTCAAAAAATATTGAAGGATTCGGTAATGAAGACCTAATTTGGGAGAAATTCTAGAGTCAGCAGCACTAGTTTCTAAAATTTTTTTAATAGGAATCTGTGCTTCGATTTTTTGATCTTGGGATCTAAAAAGGACTTCTCCCATCCTTCTAGCTGGTTTTTCCGTGAGCTGAGTTTTTGCGTAAAGGTTGATTCCAAGATTAATGGTTGTGGGATTTTTTAGAAATAAATAAAGAGGCCAGAGATCGACCGTTCCACCAGCGAGATCAATACGTGTGGGTGCTTGGGATGTGATCGATTTAATGCCCATGTTCGATGTAGCCGATGTAGGGAAGTCCTCTAAATTTTCCGGCATAATCTACGCCGTAACCTACAACAAATTGGTTTTCGATTTTAAAACCTAGGTAATCTACGTGCACATCAGTTTTAAGAGAATCAGGTTTCATTAATAGGGCGCAGCTTTTAATGCTGGCCGGCTTTCTCATTTTTAAAACATTCATGATGTAACTCAAAGTCAGGCCTGTATCGACGATGTCTTCTATAACAAGAACATGACGTCCCTCGAGTGGATCATGTACATCTAAAGTCATCTTGACTTCACCGGATGAGACCATTTTATTTCCATAACTAGAAACTCCAAGAAACTCACAGGTCACAGGCAAATCAAATTTTCGAATCAAGTCTGAGAAGAAGATAAAACTTCCTTTTAGAATACAGATCGCTGTGATTTCTTGCCCATGGTAATCGTGATTAATTTCTTGTGCTAATTCAGCGATTCGAGCTTGAATTTTAACTTCCGGAATCAAAATCTTGGGTTGTTGTTTCATAATATCATCAGACGTAGGCATTGTTTAAAATCTCTCCAAATCCTCCACCACCCGGGACGATATATTGTTTAGCGTTTAGCCCTTTTTCTTGATCCCAGTGTGTGCCAGGAACCGTGTTCAAGACTTCAGCTGGTGATAATCCTCGATCTAATCTGACTGCATAAACAATGAGATCGGGATGCTGAGCTTGAACATTCTTAATATACTCTGGAGTGACGATGCAGTGAAGCGCAATGAGCTTTCTAGCTTTTCCCATTTTTTTATAGAGATCTACAGCTTCAATCAGAGTTGATCCAGTAGCACCCATAGGGTCAGGAAATAGAATAATCGCTTGATCGGATTGTCCGCCAATTTTATGCCCAGAAATTTGACTGCCCGTGACTTGTTCTTTTTGATCAGTTTTTCTAGCAATACTGATGTGATCCTGTCTGACTTTTTCAGGGTTCATAAAATAATTTAATGAAGTGTAGCAAATATGGGAGGGGAGGGTGCCTGCTCGAGCCAAATTTACAGAAACTACTGGAGTGTTGGGGTCAATAACCGGACCTTGATAAATCCCTTCGGGATGGTGGGCAGCCATGCGAGTGGGTAGAGCAGTTTGAATTTGTGGAAACTCTTGGTTGACGACCGTTTTTAATAAGGTGGAGTACAGGGTAGTTACTAGCTCATTGATAGTCGGCTGAATGGTCTTCTCTGAGCAGAGCTGAGCCAGGTGTGAAAGTAGAAACGGATCAGACAGAATATGAATATTTTTTCCATATTTGTGTTCAGCCTCAGAAAGAGAAAATGAGAGAGTTTTATAATATCGATCAGCTGTGGGCTGCGGCATTCGTCACTTGTGAGCTTTCTGATAGATTTTCTTGTAGTTCAGGATCATGACAAGAGCGACATCTTGCTTCGTATGCCTCTCTTCCTCCGATTGCAAAGGGGGTTGTAAAAGATTCGTTTTCTTGAGGTGGAGCGATGACTCTTTGGCTACGAGAGGCTGGGCCCCCGCAAATCACACAGACAGCAGAGAGTTTTGTAACACTTTCAGCGACTGACATTAGATCAGGCATTGGACCAAAGGGTTGGCCTCGATAATCCATGTCTAAACCGGCAACGATCACTTGTATTCCACGGTAAGCGAGTTTTTGTGCCACATCTACAATAGCTGGGTCAAAGAATTGAGCTTCATCTATTCCCACAACTCGAGTTTTGTCATCTACTGCATCTAAAATATCAATGGCTTGGTCAACTGGGATAGAGGCGATTCGGTTAGAATTATGGCTCTCTACGTGCGAAACACTATAACGATTATCTACCTTGGGTTTAAAAACTTGAACCTTCTGCCGAGCGATCTGGGCACGTTTGACGCGACGAAGAAGTTCTTCTGTTTTACCACTAAACATGCTGCCGCAAACGACTTCAATTGTTCCATGAGAGGGGCGATGCCACATATGGTTTGGGAATACTAAAGATTCTCTAAAACTTCAAAAAAGAAATAAAAGAAAATAGCGTCACGACAAGGAGCGCAATTCCCGTAAAAGCAAGCGCTACAAATATGACTTTTGGAAACAGTGCAACGACTACAGCTCGCCCCCAGCCGATATGGTAGACCTCTTTGGCAGCAATAATTGTAACTAAGGCAGCACCTAAGGCAGCAAGAGGGGTGCCTACAAAGGGTATGACAAGCAATATAGCCGGAGCCATTCCATAACAAATGATTCTTAGCGCAGATTCAAAAGTAATTTCGCTAGGAGCTCCTTTTTTTCCTGGAGTTACTAAAATTCTTGCTCCTAAAAAAACAAGCGAGGTAGTAAACAAAATAGTGATTAAGTTGATAAATGGATCCGCGACCACTGAGCCCGCTCCCCATGCCCAGTGAAAGAATCGTTCTCGATACTCAATGAGGTGCAATACTTCTTTTCCTCGGCCGGGGTTATCAATGTCAGCCGCTTGATCTATCCAGGTCATCAGCCTTTGGACATAATCAACAATGCTTCCGCCCAAAAGAGGTTTCCAAATAGCGTTTACGGTAGTGCCAATCCAGTGTGTGATCAATGCAAAGGCCAGCGGTTGAGAAACTCCTCCGGTAAGCTTCATTTTTTTAAAGTAGGGTCCAGGTTGAAATGTGATCTGAGTAAGATTTCTAAAATACTTTTTGATTGGATTAAGGTTGTCGCTTTGGGGCTTTGCTTTAAATAAGCTACCACAACCGGGACAATCTTCTAATTGCGCAGCTTTTGATTCAGAGAATTTTAAACCACATTTAGAGCACTCGGTCATTTTGCCTTTTTGTCAGGGACAGGGGGTTCGGTTTTAAAAAAATCCTTGCTCCAAGGTAACCCCTCCTGAACAGCATGATCAACTAAATAAATCTCCTGATCAACCGAATTAAGGTCGCGCCCGTAAAGTTTATTGCTGTTTTTCCAAAAGACAAACTGGCGTTTGTTTTCACCTTTTTCTCCGCTAAGGGTCATTGTAAGACCATCTTTTTCACCTGCGGTAATGGCAGGAGTTGGACTTAAGAAGTCTTTTATTTTATTTCCAGAGATTTTATCAAGTAGCCCTTGAACCTGATCTTGGTTGATTTTTTCTCCAGTGACTTTATTGACCCATTTTCCGTCTTTTTGGATGATCCCCATGGGGACATCTCCAATAGGTTTGCCTTTGAACTCAATAGTCTTGGCTCCAAATCGATCCATTGAAGTAATCAGCTTAGAGAGGCGTAAGTCTTTTGGTTCTTTATTCAGTCTTGAGAGGTTGAAATAATCAATTTCATAAAGTGGGTCTAAGTCGGAAACCGTAAGGTATAGAATTTTTTCAGAGGGTGATTTTTCATTTTTCTTTTGAGCTTGGTTTTTATTTAATATGACTTCTTTTTTAAGCGCTTCTTTCTCAAAAAATTTAAGTACAACGGGAGCATGAGGTGATTTTTGTTCGCCCTGATATCGTTTTAAAGTGAAAGTGAACGCAGGTTTTGCCCCAGCTAGAGCTTTCTTTGCTTCAGCGCTATTTTTATTGTCCGCAGTAAAGTTTTTTGCAGATAGATAACCTAAAGATGCTAAGAGGCTATCGATATTTTCAGCGTCACCAGCATAGTTCTTGCTTCCTTCATGTAGAGCCCATTTCCCATCTTTTTTGCTGACCTGAAGAGTTGATTTTGAGTGGGTCAGTTCCTTAACGAGTTCAAACGATTCGACATCTGGAGCGCCGAAAGTTAAAATCTTTTTTTCTCTCCAATAGGTTAAGTCATGCTCTAGGTTTGATTTTAAATATCCTGGGACGAGATAAATTTTGGAGTCATCCCCACTAGCGAGGCCAAAGATAGTGTCTCCAACGGGATGCGTTTGCCCTAGATATAAAACGGTTTCGCCTTTGGAAGTTTTGACTTCAATTTTCTTAACCATTGCTCCTTTTCTAGAGGCTTCGTCCAGTCCATATTCTTTCAAGAGCGATGCTTTTTTCTCAGTTGTTTCTTCCGCTAAGTTGACTGACTCATTGATGATGAGGTTGTTGAGAGTGGAAACAAGAGAATTGATATTGGCGGAGTCACCTTTGACCTTCATAGGAGTTTGAACTTGCCACTTCGAATTGTCTCCAGGTTTACACAAGTTTGAGGTCACGTCGGCACAGGAAAACTCGAAGGTTTGTCCATCTGCAAACATTTTAATAGAATGGATTTGAGTTTCTTTCAGGTTGAAGATTTTTTTAGTTTGCTCTTCAGCCTCTGTTTTAAGCGGTTTGTGTTTAAATTCATGCCAATAAACAACACTACCGAAAACAAAAAGAACGACAGCTAAAACCAGCTGATTTTTCCAACTTACTTGAAACATAGTTATAACCTTCTACGAAATGCCCAAATCGTAATTCCTGCAGCTGCTACCAATAGAGGAATCACAAGAACAGTGAGTAGGAAAATCATCTTTCCTGTTTTTTGTGTAAGCTCAACTTTTCCGGCCTCATCTTCTTTGGATCGAATCGAGATCATACTCTCATCTTCCATCACCCAAGAGGCAGCATTCATAAAAAGATCAAGGTTCACGCCCATGCGTGAGAACTGGTTTGTTGCAAAATTTGAACTCCCGAAAACAACAATACGTGAATTTCTATTGGCTTTGGATGATGTTGCTTTACCGTCAATAGCTACAGCAAGATTGAGTGGACCCATCTTGTCTCGACTAGCTTCAAATTTGACTTGTCCTGTAGCTAAAGACTTAAGATCCATATAGCCGAAACTCTTAGGACTGCTTTGTGCTAACCAAGTCACTTTAGTGCCAGAAGGGATATTAGGGAGAATCTCTAAAGGTCTAGCTAAAGGAAATGGGGTTTGTGTTCCTTGAAAGTCTTTTGTGATGGGGCTTTCTGAAGAGAAATTAAAAGCAAGTGGCACTGCTGCGTCTACACCGAAGAGTTTAGAGAGTGGGTCAACGATCAAAGCAGGTACAGCACGAACATACCAGGACTCTAAAATGGGTTTAAGTTCTGGTGTGAATTCTTCACCTTTGATGTTGAGGTCAACCGCAATGATGGCTCGACCTCCCTGAATTAAATACTCTGTAATGAGTTTTGCTTCTTGAGGGAAAATTCCTTTCGTAGCACCTAGAATAGCGATTGCATCACAGTTCTCTGGGATTTTGCCTTCTTGAATCAGATTGAGATCCTTGAGTTCATAGGCTTGATTCGTCATCGCTTTTTTTATAGATTCATAGCCATCTTGAGCGTTGGATTCGAAATTCTTTTCACCGTGACCTGAGAGGCTACAGAGAATGGTGGTTTTTTCTTTTAGAAGTTTGATGAGTGCATTGGTTATTTTTTCCTCGGTCACTTCTTCTACTTTTGTATCGCGAGCACCTATGACGAGTTGAACTGTCCCGTATTTCTTGATTCCTGCCGCCTTGGCTTTTGTAGGTTCTTTGCTTGGGTCGATAAATTCATATTGGAACTGAGGGCTGAGAGATTTGTAATTATCAAAAAGAGGGCGAAATTCCTCTCGCTCTTTCATCGTGCCCCAAAGCGTGACCTTTACAGGTTTTTTCAATTCTTTAATCAATTTATTTGTTTGATCTGAGAAGGTGTGAAGCTTATTTTTGGTTAGGTCAAGTTTCTGTGGATAACGGGAAACGAAAAAATTGAGAACCACTAGGATACCGGTAACCAATAAGACAGTGACTAAAGAGTTGATGGTATAAGCAGCTGCGCGGCCTGAGAGAGCTCTCTGGTATTCTTTGATTAAAAGACCCAAAGACCCAAGAAGAAAGACTCCAGGGATGAGAGGCGCCCAACTATATTCTGGGAGACCTACGTAAATGAAAACTGTAGCAAGAAGCGAAACAATTAAGCTAATCCAGATGAAGATTGGTTTTTTTGCCATGGATATTTACCTCCAGCGATAAGAGTCTAAAACTTTGTTAGTGAGAAATAGTCCTAGAAAAGTAAAGGAAAGATAATAAACCACATCAGGGGTGCTGATGAGCCCAGAACTAAAGTTGTTGTAATGGCTGATGAGTGAAAGATACATTAATATATCACTCCAAACAGGTCCTGCAGCTTGTGTCGCCCAGCTCACTAACCAGAAAAATAAATTAGCTGCAAAGGTTAGGGCTCCTGCAATGATCTGATTTTCAGTCATTGCTGAGAATAAAATTCCAACAGCAAGGTAGCAACTTGTGAGTAGCATGGTACCTAGGTAGCTTCCTAAAATAGGGCCCAGGTCGGGGTTACCAGTGACAAATAAAATAATGGGGTAAACAGAAGTAATAAGAAGCATAATGACCGTTAATAAAAACGCAGATAAAAATTTACCCAAAATCATTTCTGTAATGGTGATCGGAGAGGTCATGAGAAGTTCAATTGTGTGTTGCTTTTTTTCTTCTGCGAAAAGTCTCATGGTTATGAATGGGACAAGAAATAAAAATATGACGTTCATATTTCCGTAGAGGGGACGAATGATTCCTTCTGTGATGCTCATCCCTTTGCCTTGTCTAAATTGTTGATATTGAAGATTTTGCAGATTGAAATGGGAAAGGTTAAAAAAGAACATCCAGCCCATGATCCCTAAAAAACCTGCAATGACGATGTAGGCAATAGGAGAAGTAAAGTAGGATTTAAAATCTCTTTTTGCTATTAACCAAATGTTTTTCATAAATATGCTCCTAATCTCCTGAGGTGAGTTTAAGGTAAACTTCTTCAAGGCTGATGCGCTCACTGCTGAACTCCAGTACGCCCATTCCTTTTTCTACTGCAATTTCTATAATTTTATCGCGAGAGTCTTTTCCACTCGTAGAGAGTTCGATTTGATAGGTACTGCCAGCGCCTCGAACACTTTCTACACCTTGAATTTTTTTAATTAAATCGATCCCATCAGAGGATGGTTTTTTAACAGTAAGAGTATAGATTAAACCTTTTCCAACTTTTTTAGTGAGGTGTTCTAGGGTGTCTTCTGCAGCTAATTTGCCCTTGCTGATAATAATAATGCGCTCACAAGTTGCGGTTACTTCAGGAAGTATATGTGAACTGAGTATCACTGTGTGATCACCACCTAGACTTTTGATGAGTCCACGAATTTCAATAATTTGTGCAGGGTCTAAGCCAACTGTGGGTTCATCTAAAATAAGAACTTCTGGGTTGTGAACGAGCGCCTGAGCTAGTCCAACGCGTTGGCGATAACCTTTAGAAAGATTTCCGATGAGTCTTTTTTTAACGTCTCCTAACCCTGTTTTTTCAAGCACTGTTTTAACAGCTGTATTTGCAGTTTTTGGAGCCATTTGATGGAGGCTTGCCGCAAATGTGAGGTAGTCATCCACTTGCATTTCAAGATAGACAGGTGGGTTTTCAGGTAAGTATCCTACTCGTTTTTTGATTTCGAGAGGTTGTTTGAAGACATCAAATCCCGCCACAGTTGCAGTTCCATCTGTCGCAGGCATGAAGCCTGTTAGAATTTTCATTGTAGTGCTTTTTCCAGCACCATTGGGCCCAAGAAATCCAACGATTTCGCCCTTTTTCACGTCAAAGTTCAAATCTTTGATAGCAACTCTTGGCCCATATGCTTTTGTTAAATGAGAAACATGGATCATAAGAAAGTCCTTTTTATCGTTTTTTGAATAAAAATATGAAATTTTTTTAGAATGTCAACCCCTCTGTTTGGCTCTATTTGCCAAATTTTTCCTGATTTTGAATTAGAGATTCTAGTCGTTTGATGACCGTTTCAACTGTTTTTTCAATGGGTGTAGAAAGAGCTAATCCCGCGGAGTAATCATGACCTCCCCCTCCTAGTTCAGTAGCAACACGGTTGATAATGATTCGGCCTTTGGATTTCATAGAAACACGAATTTGATTATTATCTTCTTCTCTAAAATGACACACAACTTCAGCGTCTTTAAGAAGTAAAAGTAGGTTTAAAAAAGATTGAGTATCATCGGCTGATGCCTGATATTTTTTTCTGATTTCTAAACTCATTTCAAGCCAGGCAATTTTGCCTCCCGAAGAAACTTTAACATTTTGCAGCATATGCCCTAAAAGTTGAAGATGAGAAATCTCTTTCGAAGAGTAGATTGCTTGATAGACCTCTTCGGGGTTAACGCCTAATTCGATCATATCTGCCGCAATTTTATGCGCCAGTGGTGTAGTGCGTGCATATCGAAAGCTGTTGGTGTCTGTCATGACAGAGACGTAGAGGCCTAGGCCAACATCTTTATTGATCTTGGCTATGTTCAATTCACTGAAGAGATGAAAAAGAAGTTCTCCGATGCTACTGGCTTCTGGATCTGAAACGAGTGAAGCGTGAGGAGGGTATCCAGATTGGTCAACTGGAGTGAGTTGCGGATGATGATCTAAAAATACAATTTTTTTTGCTCGTAACGAAAGCTCGCCCCAAAGTTTTCCTAAACGTTTAGGATCATTCGTATCAACAATGATCCAGAGGTCACAAGTATCCCAAAGCTCAACCTCTCCAGGGCCTAGTAAAATATTGTTTTTGGGGTCTAAAAATCGATATCTTTTAGGCAGCAGATCAGGATTGTATACTCGGCATGCCTTTCTGGCCCGTTTAAGGTAATGGAACAGTGCAGCTTCAGCCCCAAGTCCATCTCCATCAGGAAGGACATGGGTTGATATTAAAACTCTTTTCGCGCCTTCCAGGCTTTGTTTAAACTTTTGAAATTCTTTAGATTTTGCAAGTGGTTCGGGCTTGTTTTTAGAGCTCAAGTTGACTCCGTCCTCTTCCGAATATTTTTTGAGGCCTGATCTCTTATGACTATAGTACCCAAGCCAGCAAAACGCGTAGATCCACTGTATATCATTTTTGAACAACACCTCTATAACTTCCAAGATGCTGAGATCGACAGAAAGACCTTTATTGGTGCAGTTATACAGGAATATCTTTCATATTTGAGAAAAATGAACATCAGCGTCCCAAAATCTTTGGAAGCCTCTATAATTGATGAGCTTGCTGGTCAGGTAAATGCCATGTTTGTGAAAAAGATCTATGGATGCTTTAGCTTGTCTGAGTATCAAAAAACAGTACCGAGCAAACTGAAGAAGCAGGCTAAGGCTAGATATCATAAGCTGGCAGGCTGATTTGTTACTTTCTACGTTTTCTTTTGCGCTTATTTTTTTTCGCTTCTTTACAGATGTGCTTGATGATTTCACGAGCAATATTGAACCCCGTTGCGCGCTCAATACCTTCAAATCCTGGTGAGCTGTTCACCTCGATGACTTTAGGTCCTGATCTACTTTCCATGATGTCTACGCCTGCGAGTTGTAAACCGTGTATTTGCGCAGCTTTGACGGCTGCCTTCTCGTACGCTTTGGGGAGCCTCACTAATCGTCCTTCTCCTCCGAGATGTATGTTTGAACGGAATTCTCCAGGTGTAGCCACTCTTTGCATTGCTGCAATTACTCGATTGCCAATCACAAAAGCTCGATAATCTCGCCCTGCTCCTTCTGCTAGAAATTGTTGGATAATTGTATCTTGATCGAGTTCCATTAGGGTTTCATGTACGGAACCCAATGTGATGGGTAAATTGATCAGCATGACTCCGACTCCTTGTGTACCTCTCAGGAGTTTGAGAACAACAGGAAGTCCTCCAATGGATTCCACAGCAGTTTTTATCCCTTTTGGATTTCTAGTCAAAACTGTAGCGGGAACTTGGATGCCGGCTTCAGTAAGAGCTTGAAGGCTTCTCATTTTATTTCTTGAATCTGCAATGGCGCGTGAACCATTAACTGTAAAGATCCCGAGAGTTTCAAATTGTTTAACGACAGCTAACCCATAATCTGTGATCGAAGCACCAATTCTAGGAAAGACCGCGTCGTATTGAGGAAGGGGACGATTCCGGAAAAGAATGCGACTTTCTTTCCCGTTCAAAACGAGTTGGCAACCTAGTGGATCAATGATGTCGCACTGGACATTCATCTTTCTAGCTTCTTGCCTCAGTCTGCGAATGCTATGTAAACTTTTATTTCTAGATAAAATCGCGATTTTCATTTGAGTCCACCTACTGTAGCATTGACACGACAATGAAGAAAGTCAGTCTGTTTATTTATTGGATTTTATTTTTTAACCTCCTCACAGGATGTGCGGGGGGCAGTATATCTGTATTGATTCCAGACCAGAAACCTATCCCTCCTGCTTCGTTTCAACTCCCTAAAGGGGTAAAGAAACAGTGGAGTAAACGGCTTCCGGGGTCGCTCACTGATCTGAGTGTGTCAGCTCAGTCAGGACACCTTTTGATCGCGACAGCTCCCGATCGGGATTCTAAGATACAAACGAATCAGCCCCTTTTAATGAAGTATGATTCAAAAGGGAACTTGCAGTGGCAGCATGAGCTTTCAGCGCGTGTTCGCTCATTTGCAATTTCACGTTCTGGAGATTTTGCTGTGGTGACAGATTATGAAAATAAGATCACAGCCTATAATAGTCATGGAAAAAAACTTTGGGCTGAAGATGATTTTTGCCAGCCGATCCTTCTAGAAAAAAGCCATCGAATTCTTTGTTATCATGATGATGATTCGGACCCAGATACAGTATTTTCAATCTACGATTGGAAAGGGAAAAAGCTTTATACACAGAAAACAAAAGAAGATGTTTTAAGCTTAAGAGTGTCACGGGATGAAAATTTCATAGCCTATTCATGCGTCAATGGGCAGGCTATTTTGATGGATGTTGAAGGCAAAACATTGTGGCAAGCGAAGGTTCAAGGCGAAATAGTACATCTTGTTGTTTCAAATGGTGCAGAACCAAAGGTTGTTGTTCTCTACGATGCTTCTTTAAAGCAAGTTGCAGCACAACAGGATATTGCTGTTTTTGATTACAAAGGTCGTCTCAAGGCCCAGGGGAAGACACCTACACACGTTGAGAAGTTGGAGGTTTCTCCAAAAGGGGACGCTGTTTTTATTTATGGAAATAGCTTAAAAGGGCAATTCTTAGGGCATTATCCGTTGGGCGATAGTTTTCCAAAAACTGGAGTGATAACTCTAAAGCCTACTTGGAGTAGAGAAGACCCGAAGTTTGCAGACTATTCTTCAAATCTTTTTATTGTGAAAAACATGGTTATTTTTGGTCATGATTTTTCGACAGCAATTTCTCGATCAAGTCAGCTTGTTGCATATGATTTTAATGGAAAACTGAAATGGAACATTCCTCTTACGGGTGATGAAGGTTCCTATTTGCAACTTTATGGTTTTACAGAAGATGTGAAGACGATAACCGCTGGAATGGATGATTCGACTCTTAATGTTTATAGTCTTGAGTAAAGATTTACTCTAATTTGATTTCTCGATAGGTCCGGTCTTTTTTCATTTTTTCTGCTTTTGCTTTCATCATTAAAAGTAACCAATTTGAAGGATGGAGTAGATTTTTTTTACAAATTTTCTTGAGAGTTTTTTTATCTTCTTTGCATTCTTCTGGTGGGAGAAATTCAACAGGCAAAACTTGCTTCATTTGTCTAAATTCGTATTGAGGTTCGTCCACTAAAAGTATCGGTGGTGTTTTTGGTTTTGAGTTTTGAAATTCTGGTTGAATTTGATGGATGAGTTTTTTGAGGACTACGCAGTCTTTTTCGGAGACAGATTTAGCATCTTTGCTTGGCATATCTGGACCAGTGCCTCGCAAAACACACTTTTTTCCTATAATAGTCAGTGTTAATTTCCATGCTGTTGTATCACCATGGTAGGCGCGTAGCATAATTTCCTGTGCAGCAAATACACGATTAGAAAAAAATAGCGTTATGAAAAAAATATATTGAGTCATCTTTTAAAAATAAATTTGTGTACCTAATAACACTCCTGAGCGAGTATTACTAGAAAATGCTGTTGTATTAGAGCTGGTGAGTGATTCTGAAAAGTACATCCCGTAGACGCGCAGAAAATTGAAATCAATGAATGCGCCTCCTTCTAGGCGAGAACCGCCAATGATTGAGGTGGTATCATTAGGTGGAGAGTCGAAATAATAGTGATAAAGCCCTTTGACTCCAAAAAAACGAGCAATATAGATCGTCATCTCGCCACCTAGAATTGTATTGCGATAAGTGACAGGTGTGTTTTCAAACTTCATCCCAACATTGAATGTAATGTTTGTGTTTTGATGGTTCAGTCCAAAAACTCTTAAATGGAAAAGTGTGATAATACGATTGGGATCAAACTCACGTATTGCTTCTAATCCAAAAATGGAAGCATAGGCTGCAAAGAAAGTTCTCCATGTCGTGTAGGTGCCTGAATTGGTATACTTTGAAAATTGGTAGTCCCCTCCTAAATAAAACTCGTACGGACTTGGCGAGTGTAGAGCTAGCCAAAGGTCCATAAGTCTCATTCGATCGCGAGTGTCTAACCACTCGGATAGACTCCATCTCGATTTTTTCTTCTCTTCCTGCTTTTTGATGATGAAAGTGTAGGATTCGTCTGAGTAACTCAAGTGAGGGGCTAAAAGAAATGCGAGCAGCAGGCAGATGAATGCAGCTCGATTCTTCATCTAGAGAACTTTCTTTCTTTTTCCAGAGGATAAGATTCCAAGCATGTCTCTGTATTTGGCTACAGTTCTGCGAGCGATATCAATATTGTCTGCATGGAGAATTTCTACAATTTTTTGATCCGAGAGAGGATTTTTTTGATCTTCTTTAGCGATCATTTGCCTAATTTTTTCTTTCACGGCTTCACTGGCTAAAGAATCTGTCCCATCCGCAGCTTGAATGCTTGAGTTAAAAAAATACTTTAATTCAAAAATTCCTACTGGTGTGTGAACGAATTTGTTTGTCGTTACACGTGAGATGGTGGATTCGTGCATCCCGATATCGCTGGCGACGTCTTTTAGAATCATGGGTTTGAGCTGTTGAATTCCTTTTTCGAAAAAATCCCTCTGGCGCTTCACGATGGCTTCAGTGACTTTGTATATGGTTTTTTGTCGATTATGGATTGAACGAATCAACCAAACAGCAGACCTCAGTTTGTCTTGTACATACTCTTTTGTCATTTTATTGGAGTCTTTTTGGGCGGCTGATAAAATATTTTTATAATAAGGAGAAATGCGAAGCTTAGGCATTCCGTCTTCATTCAATGTGATGACATATTCATCTGCTACTTTGTAAACGTAAATATCGGGCGTGATATAGTGAGTGTCAGCAGTGTGAAAGGATCGTCCTGGTTTAGGCTCAAACTCCAGGATAACCTTAGTGGCTTCGATCACTCGATCAAGCGGGATGTCGAGTGTTTTGGCGATTGTAGAATAGTTTTTCTTTTCAAGATCACCTAAGTGGTGATCGATCATTTTTTCTACTATAGGTTGTCTGGGAGTTAAAAACCTAGCTTGTGCGGCAAGGCATTCTTGGAGATTGCGTGCTGCGACTCCTACTGGATCAAAATTTTGAATCATCTTTAAAACTTCTTCCGCGTCTTCAAGTTCAATCCCAGATTCTTTTACAAGATCTTCGAAAGGCGCTTTTAGGTAACCGTCATCAGATAGGTTACCGATAATGAGCTCTCCCAGCTTTTTTTCGTGATCCGCAAGAGGAATCATCGAAAGTTGCCAAACCAAGTGGTCTTCGAGTGAGGTTGTTTTTGTGAGAACGTTCTCGAAGCTAGGAAGTTCTTCACTGATCTCTTTCATTGAGGGTGCAGAACTTGAGTTCGAGTTAAATTCTTCTATATATGAATCCCAATTAAAGTCATCTTCTTTGCCTGAGACGATTTTTTCTTCTTCAGGAGTAGATTTGACAAAGGATTCTTCGTCCCGCTGTTGTTGAGCTTCGGGCTCTGATAGCTCAGTCTCTTCTCCTGTTTGTCCTTCTGCATCAGCAGCAATTTCTTCGAGAATAGGATTTTCCATCATCTCTTGAGTAATCACTTGAGCTAATTCCATGCGGTTCAGTTGAAGAAGTTTAATCGCCTGCTGAAGTTGCGGCGTCATCACGAGCTGCTGACTCAGTTTTAAACTTTGTTTGATTTCTAGAGCCATGAAACTTTCACCCAACTTCTCTATCTAAAATTGAAATTTATCCCCTAAATAAGTCTCACGAGCAGTTTTGCTGCTTGCGATTTCAGCAGGTGTTCCTGTTTCTACTATTTTACCATCACTTAGTAAATATCCCAAATCACAAATCTCTAATGTTTCTCGAACGTTATGGTCTGTTATGAGAATGCCTATATTTCTTTTTCGCAATGTGTCAATCATTCTCTGGATATCGCTCACAGCAATAGGGTCAATTCCAGCAAAAGGTTCATCTAAGAGTAAAAATGTAGGATTCAGGGCTAGCGCGCGTGCGACTTCTACACGGCGTCTTTCTCCACCTGAGAGAGTGTAAGCTTTTTGTTTTGCGATGGAGTTAATATTGAACTCATCTAAAAGCCTTCTGAGCTGATCATGACGTTCTTTCTCGCTTATGGGTAGGGTTTCTAGCACGGCAAGAATGTTTTCTTCTGCTGTCATCCTTCTAAACACAGAGGCTTCTTGAGGTAGGTAAGCAATTCCATTTTTCGCGCGCTGATGCATGGGCCAAGATGTGATTTCGGTTTCATCTAACATGACTTTGCCAGCGTCACATTTGATCAGTCCCACTACCATGTAAAATGAGGTAGTTTTACCAGCTCCGTTAGGCCCTAAAATACCAACCACTTGTCCTGTTTTGATTTCAAAACTGACCCCATGAACTGCTTTTTTTCCCTTGTAAGATTTTTGCAATTGGATGGCTTTTAGAACATGGTTTTCTTTTGGGCTCATTTCTTCTCGGACTCTCCTTGGCTAAAGGCATTGCTGTTTTCAATTTCTACCAGGTCTTTTTTCCTGTGTACGATAATTCGATCACCTACTACTGTATCATTGCCTTGATATACTTGTGGAAATTCAGTTAAAACAATAATTTCTTTTTTCTGATCAAAAGCAGCGCGTCCTGCCGTTCCATATTTTAAAACATTCTGAGTGGCTGTGTCACGAATCAGCACATCGTCTTTCATGATGAGGTAGTGGAGGATTTTTTTTGTATCACCATAATTGAAGTCCGCAGTTCTGGATTGTGCAAAAAGTCCAGGTTGTGTGATTTTAACAAAACGATCAGGATTTCTTTTTACTGTGAATTGAGCCATCTGTTTATTTCTTAAAATCAAACATTGGTCTGATTCAATATGAGTTGGGCTATCAGGAGAGGGCGCTTGATTTTGTTTTTCAAAAGTCACTTGAACTGCTTCGGGAAGTAAGATTTGAAATTCGCCCATTTTATAATTGAACCCATTGCTTTCAAATTTAAGAATGGATTCCCCTTCATTAGAGGGAGTTCCTTCACCTTGCACACGGTATTGATTGGGGATTTCTACTTTTTTAAGGTAGGGCAGGTATTTTAAAAATTTGCTTCTCAGTTCAAATCCATCTGGAAAAACGGCATGAACGTCTCCATAGATTTCTAAGTCCTTTTTATCCATAAAGTACTTAGCTTCTAAGCCTGTGACTTCCGTAATTTTTCCAAAAGAATCATAAAGGTGAGCCTTGATTCGAATCGCATGAACAAGTTTTTCGTGACGATATAAAACAGCCTGGTCAGAAGTCAGGTGCCAGAGTTTTTGAGTGCCTTCAGAAGATACGTAGTTAAATTGTTCAACAATATCCTCAGGAATGCGGTTTTGAGGGAGGCCGGAAACAAGAGATTCTTTAGGTTGCTCAATAAAGGCTTCGGGTTCAACTCCAGTTATAGGGGGGGCATAGCGTTCTTCGATGGGGGAGGGAGAAAACACAACAATTTCAGCAACAATGAAAACAACCAATAGCGCAAGGAGGAAGGGTCTAATGTTGAGTCTTTTGCTTGCTTTTTTGGGTTTTTTAAACACTTTATCGTTATACCATAGTCTGGATTCTAAGTAGGCAATGATGTAGTTTGCGCTTGTAAGGAACTTGTCATGGACATTGAGCAGTTTGAGAACCGTAAGCGTAACCATATCCAACATGCTTTGGATCCTATTCATCAGGCGATGGGGTTGAGTGGTTTAGATCAATTACATTTGATTCATGAAGCGCTTCCTGATCTAGATTTTCATGAAATTCAGCTAGATTCAGTTTGTTTGAAAGCTCCTGCGAGGACTCCGTTTTATGTAGCAGGAATGACAGCAGGCCATCCAGATGCTTATTCGCTGAATTTAATGATTGCGCTCGCGTGCCAGGAGCGAGGGTGGGCCATGGGAGTGGGCTCGCAAAGACGAGACTTAGAGGCGAGTTCCACAGATTCATTGGCTTCTTTAGATCGTTGGAGGGAGTTTCGGAAAAGAGTTCCAAGGCTTTCATTATTTGCAAATCTTGGTATTGCGCAAATTATACAAGCACCTCTTTCTGGTGTTCAAAAAGTCGTTGAGGCTTTAGAGGCCCAAGCTCTGGTGATCCACTTGAATGCTTTACAAGAGGTTATTCAACCTGAGGGTACTCCTTCATTCAAGGGGGCATGGAGTTCTTTAGAAAAGCTTTGTCATGCTTTCCGATCTTTATCAGTTCCTATTGTTCTTAAGGAAACAGGTTGTGGTTTTTCTCGTCAAACTTTACAGCGTTTGGCAGACCTCAATCTTGCGGCAATTGATACAAGTGGATTAGGTGGAACTCATTGGGGCAGGATTGAAGGTGCTCGTTCAGAAGAAAAAAGTTTGTACCACCAGGTTTCAGAAATTTTTGCAAACTGGGGGGAGTCTACAGTCGATACAGTTCGTCATGCAGTAGAAACTTTGCCTGATAGAGAAATTTGGGCTTCAGGTGGAGTCAGATCTGGACTCGATGCTGCAAAGTTAATTGCATTGGGTGCTCACCGTGTAGGCTATGCACAGCCAGTTTTGCAGGCGGCAATGAAAGGTCCTGAAGATTTGATGAAGTGGATGAATGTGCAAGAGTATGCTTTAAAAGTAGCGTTATTTTGTACTGGAAGTTTAACACCAATGGATTTGCGGCTGAAACAAGGGGTGATTCGATGGAATCAAAAAGGCATCTGACAGAAGATTTTCATAAAATTACACGACTTGAAAGGCTTTCCCGGCTTCAAGAACTTTGTGATTTAAATCCGCAAGACATTTCTGTTCTTTCTGGAGAAAAAACTCTGCCTTATGAAATGGCTGAGCACATGATTGAAAATGTGATTGGATATTTTCAAATGCCATTAGGGCTTGCGACTCATTTTGTGATTGATGGGCGGGATGTTTTAATTCCAATGGCGGTTGAAGAAACTTCTATTATTGCAGCAGCAAGTGCTACGGCGAAATGGATTCGAAGAGAAGGAAGTATCCGAACCTATACAAAAGGATCACTCATTATTGGACAAGTGCAGCTGCCTCATGTTCGGGATGTTCATCATGCAAGACGTGTTCTTCATGAAAAAAGAGATGAAATGATGGAGATTTCTAATCGTCTGGTTGCAGGCCTTGTTCATCGAGGAGGAGGAGTTCAAGACATTGCTGTTCGAGAAATTCAGCGTCCGTATGGGGACGGAGTGATGATGGTTTTGCACGTTTTGTGTGATCCTTGCGATGCTATGGGCGCTAACCTCATTAATCAAGTGTGCGAAGCTTTGAAACCCAAAATCGAAGAATGGACTCGCGAAAAAGTAGGACTTTGTATTCTTTCGAATTTAGTGGATACGAAACTCGCTGTTGCAGAAGTCATTATTCGAAATGTTGATCCTGTGATTGGAAAGGGAATTGAAGAGGCAACCCTTTTTGCTATGGCAGATCCTTATCGAGCAGCAACACATAATAAGGGAGTATTGAATGGGATTGATCCCGTCTTGATTGCAACGGGAAATGATTGGAGAGCTGCGGAGGCAGGTATTCATGCCTATGCCGCACGCTCAGGGGCGTATCGTCCCATCACGAATTGGAGGTTAGAGGGTACAGATCTAGTAGGGAATATTGAATTGCCTCTAGCTGTTGGTACTGCTGGAGGGGTTACCAAAATTCATCCTACAGCAAAAACAGCATTAAAAATTTTGGGAGTTCAACATGCTCACGAGTTGGCTAGAATTTGCGCCGCAGTAGGATTAGTCCAAAATCTAGGAGCATTAAAAGCTTTAGTTACAGTAGGTATTGTTAAAGGTCATATGCAGCTTCATGCGGCTAATTTGGCAATTGCTGCGGGAGCAGAGGTGCATGAAATTCCTCGTGTTCGTGAACAGTTAGCAGAAGTTTTACGTGTTGAAAAAAATATTAACTTAACTCGTGCAAAGGAAATTCTTGAAGCCATTCGAGTCAATCAAAGACCCTCAGTACACTTTTAGTATTGCAGGAAAAATATTTATTCTGGGTGAGTATGCGGTTTTAGCCAAAAAAGAGGCGATTGTCGCTGCTGTTGGGCCGCGGTTTACATTGTCTACCTATATCCATTCTGAGAAAAAAAATTCTACTTCAGAGCAAAGCCCTGCTGGAAGGTTGCTTGCATGGATAAGTAAAAAAAATATCCCTGAGTTGAGTTTTGACTTTCATGATCCGCATCAGGGTCGTGGGGGGTTTGGAGCTTCTTCTGCACTTTTTGCTTTGATCTATCGAGCATATGCAGAAACACAAAATTGGAGTTTAAGTTGGAAGGATGTTCATAGTTTTTATCGTGATATGTCTTTTGTTGAAGAGGGGCTGCCTCCAAGCGGAGCTGATTTGGTCTCTCAGTGGCAGGGGGGCGTGAGTTATATTGATTTAGGTCAGTTTCGCCATGAAAATTTATCATCGTATGTAGATGGTTTTCAGTTGCTTGTTTTTTCCGCTACAGATCAAGCTGGTAGAAAGGTAGCAACACATCAGCATCTTAAGGAGCTAGAGCAGAGTAAAATTTTTAATTCCACCTCAAATTTTATGCATCAGCTTTCTGAAGTAGTGAATTCAGCTGCGAAGTTTATTCGAGCTGGTGATGCATATGGATTGGGTTCTTGTTTAGACCTCTACGCTTCATTATTGAATTCGCAAGGACTTGAGTCTCAGTCTACACATCGCGAAAGACTTTTGTTACGCCAACAAAAGGGGGTTTTGGGAGTAAAAGGAACGGGTGCTATGCAGTCAGACGCGATGATTGTTTTAATGGACGCTGAATCCGATCCTGTAGCTGTGATTCAACTCGCTCAAAATTTAGGTTTAAAGTTGATGGCTACAAAATTAGATGTTCAAGAAGGTGTTCAATGGAAGAAGTAAGGGTTCTTGCTCGAGCTCCATCGAATATTGCTTTGATAAAATATATGGGTAAAGCTGATGTTTCTCAGAATTTGCCTGAAAATCCATCTTTATCTATGACCCTCAATCGTCTTTGCACATATGCAGAGGTTACTCGAAAAGAGGCTCGCTTAAAATCGAGTGAAACCAGAATTCAGTGGGAAGATTCGTTGCCTTACTCTGAAATGCCCGCCACTGCTGTGGTTCCTGATTTGAACGAAATGGCAGTTTCAAAAATTATTCGTCATGCGGACCGAGTGATAGATTTTTGTGAAAATGTTTTTCCTCGACACGGAATAAAATTAAAATCAGATGGAAATTTGTTTTTAAGAACAGCAAATACATTTCCCTTTTCGTCCGGAATTGCTTCGAGCGCGTCGAGTTTTGCTGCAGTCACCTTCGCAGTAGCTAAGGCGAGTGCAGCAAATATTTCAGAATTCGAAAAAATTTGGGCTGAAGACTCTGAGTTTAGACAAAAATTTTCACAAATTTCTAGATTGGGCTCAGGAAGTTCTTGTCGGTCTTTTGAGGGGCCATGGGTTCTATGGGAAAATGATCGAACCCAGCGTCTTTCTGCGAGAATGCCAGAGATCGCTCATTTTGTTCTTTTAGTTTCCACAAGTCCTAAAAAAATTTCATCGAGTCAGGCACATTTGTTGGTCAAAAGCTCACCACTTTGGGAAAAGCGAGTGGAGCGAGTTTTAGGCAGGATTGAAAAGATGAAAGCCGCACTGCTGGGAGGAGATTTTCATATGGTTTCTCAAATTGCCTGGCAAGAGACCATGGAAATGCACAGTTTGTTCCACACCTGTTTAAAGCCGTTTTCATATTGGGAGCCTGAAACCATAGATATTTTGCAAGAATTTGCTCCGTTGATGGACTCTACAGATGCTCCCATTATTACTTTGGACGCAGGTCCTAATGTTCATGTCATGGTTCCCATGGACCAGAAAGCACACTGGATGTTTAAACTCAGGAATCGTTTTCCAAACCTCACTTTTTTGCAAGATAGTGAAGGAACTGGGGTTGTGTAATGTGGGCTGATTTCCGAATTACTGTTCCTGGAAAATGGGTTCTTACAGGCGAACATGCTGTTCTTAGAGGTGGGACGGCAGTTGCTCTTCCGCATTCAGAATATCATTTAACACTTCAATTTAAATCACTGTCTGAAGGTAAGGTATTACAGATCAAGCCTGCTGACGCAGAAAAGATGATTGTGGAAATTCTTGAGTCTGTTCGAGAAGAATGGGAGTCGGAAGATCGAAAATTTTTAATGCCTTCAGGTGTATTGACAGTAGAAAGTAGTATCCCGATTGGTGCTGGGTTGGGTTCGTCTGCAGCGCTATGTGTAGCCTTGACCCGTTGGATGCAAGCTCCACTTTCTATACAAGAAACAAGTTTTTTTGAGTTTGCTACTCAGCTTGAACATCGGTTTCATGGCAGAAGTAGTGGGATGGATATTGCAGTGATTTTAGCTCACGAGCCTATTTCTTATATTCGTGGTCGAGGGCCTAAGTCGCTGGGGGTCAGTGCTCTGCCGCGTTTTACCTTTCATGATACGGGTAAACGATGCAGGACGAATGAATGCATTTACCGTGTAGATAAGTTGATGGAAGAAGATCCGAGTTTAGGAAGAAAGATTGATGAGATGATGGGGCAAGCTTCCCGTAAGGTAATGGAAGGATTAATTCGGTTTGATGCAGAAAAATCGGGTTTAGATCTAGTTGCTGAGGGTATGAAACAGGGGCAAGAGTGCTTTTATCAGTGGCAGCTCATCCCCGGGGAAGCTAAGCGTTTAGAGGAATCTCTCTATAAACAGGGGGCGTTAGCGGTAAAAATTACAGGGGCCGGAGGTGGGGGGATGCTCGTTGCATTATGGGAGTAGCTTTTTCTGTGTAATCCTCGTATAAATGGCCACATATTCTGAGAGGAGGTGATTGTTTATGCCAGGTATTTATATTCGTGAAGGCGACTCATTTGAGGCCGCTCTTAAGAGGTTTAAAAAGCAATGTGAGAAAGCTGGCATCCTTTCAGAAATTCGTAAACGTGAAGCGTATGAAAAACCTTCTGTGAAAAGAAAGAAAAAAGATGCGGCTGCACGTAAGCGCCTTGTAAAAAAAGGTAGGCCTCCAAGGTCATCATCTTATTAATTTTAGTAAGTTAAAAAGGTAAGAAAATGGCAACACTCAAAGAAAAGCTCTCAGAGCAGATGAAGACTGCTATGAAGTCAGGCGACAAGGATACGGTTGCGTTTGCAAGAAACCTTCACGCTGCTATTCGTAAAAAAGAAATTGATGATCGAATTGATCTTGATGATGCAGGTGTTGTGAAAATTGTTTCAGCACTAACTAAACAAAGGCAAGATTCAATAGAGCAGTTTCAGAAGGGTGGTCGAGAAGACCTAGTGGCGAAGGAGACTGCTGAGTTGAAGTTTCTTCAATCCTATATGCCTGCGCAGATGGATGAATCTGAAGTGCGCAAACATGTGGATTGGGCCGTGACTGAAGCGAAAGCCACATCAGCTAAGGACATGGGTAATGTGATGAAACTTCTGATGCCTAAAGTCCAAGGTCGTGCGGATGGAAAATTGGTTAACCAGCTTGTGCGCGAGCGGCTCGGACAAAGTTCTTCCTGAGAGTTTTTTCGAAAGAAAAACATTAGAGGTCGCTATCGATTTATTGGGCAAGCTTCTGGTAGTGCGTTCGACTTTGGGACAAAACACAGTCGGTAGGATTGTGGAAACAGAAGGGTACTTTGGTGGGGATCCAGCATCACATTCAGCAAGAGGCAAAACTCCTCGTTCTTCAGTTATGTTTGGTCCACCCAGTAAGGCATATGTTTATTTTATATATGGGATGTATGAAATGTTAAATTTTGTAACAGAGCCTCAAGGTATTCCGGGTGCGGTTTTAATTCGTGCGGTGGAGCCTGTTTTTGGGGAAAGCTGGATGATCAAGCGAAGAAAAGTGAAGGGCCGCATGGCTTTGACCTCTGGTCCGGGGAAACTCACGCAAGCAATGGGAGTTCGAATGTCGCATAATGGAGAGAGCCTACAGGGGCCGACTTTTTATGTTGTAGATGATGGATTCAGACCTCGGAAAATTTCTGCTTCAGGTCGAGTGGGAATTTCTCAAGCACAACATCAACCCTGGAGGTATTTTATTACAGGCCATCCTTTTGTAAGTCGCGCACCTCAAAATTCTAAAAGTAAGGTGATCAAGAAATAAGATGAAGGGTAAGATCTCCGCCGAACTTTTGCAGAAAATAAAAGATGCCGTCAACCTTGTTGATGTGGTGGGTGAGCACGTCGTTTTGAGAAAAACAGGATCAAATCATTCCGGGCTTTGTCCTTTTCACTCTGAAAGAACGCCTTCCTTTAGTGTGAGTGAGTCCAAGCAGCTTTACCACTGTTATGGATGTAAGAAGGGTGGAGATCTTGTTTCATTTGTGATGGAAATTCATGGAATGAGTTTTCCGGAGGCTATTCGTGAGTTAGCCGATCGAGCTCAGGTTGCATTGCCTCAAGAGTTTGCCCAATCTTCGGCTTTTGAAGGGTTAGATCAAAGGCAAAAAGAAATACAAGAAAGGACTGCGACCGCGTATAAGTTGAACCGTTTCGTTGCAGCCTATTACCACCATTTATTAACGAAACTTCCTGAGTTTCAAAATTATTTTAAAAACCGTGGAGTCACACAGGAGTTAATTCAGGCATTTTACCTTGGAGCAAGTCTTTCAGAGTGGGAAGGGCTTGCTCAACATTTGCACGCCAAAAAAGCCCCTGCTTCTATGGCGCTTGAGTTAGGATTAATACGGCCTTCTACAAAAGAGAAGAAATCTGGAACAGGATATTTTGATTTATTCAGAAATCGACTTATATTCCCTATTATCAACACAAGAGGAAAAGTAGCTGGGTTTGGTGGCAGGATTTTACCCAGTGGTCATCTCAATGTTAATAAGGATGAAGGTCCTAAATATCTCAATTCTTCGGATTCTTTTATTTTTCAGAAGAGCAAATTAGTTTTTGGACTTTATCAGGCACAAAAGCATATTCGTGAAAAAGATGAAGTCATTATAGTTGAAGGTTACTTTGATGTTTTAGCGCTGCATGCAGCAGGATTTAAGAATGTTGTTTCTACTTGTGGAACAGCTTTAACTCACGAGCATCTTCAAATATTGAAAAGATTTGGAAGCCGGATTGTGATTTTGTTTGATGGTGATCGAGCGGGTATAGAGGCTACCGAGCGTGCGATGGAGATGGGGTTGGATCAGGGGATGGTGCTTTATGGGGCACAAATGCCGCAAGGGAAAGATCCTGATGAGATTTTATTTCATTTAGAAAATGGAAAGCCCGTAGAAAATGGAATTTTAATGATGCAGGAGATTTTTTCTTTGTCTCAACCTTTATTGGATCAAAGACTAGATCAAGAAGTTCAGCTCTCGTTTAAGGGTGCGGAAGCACGTACACAAGCTGTTAAGAAGATGAGTTTATGGTTGAACCGTTTTAAGGATCCGGTCGGAAAAGAAGTTCGGCTGCAAGAAGTTTGTAAGAAAATGAATGTATCTCGAAGTCTTTTTTCTCCCATGGTAGCTGGCGTTCCTTCTGGAAATCAGATGAAAAATCAAGGACATAGTTCTGCTCCAAAAACACCAGTAATGGGTAAAGTTATTAAAAACCACTCTAAACCGCATATGACTCGAGCTGAGAAAGTTCTTCTTCAAGCCTTGATTCGGAAAGGGGAGTTTTCGACCCTTATTGAAAAAGCTCGGTGCAATCTGCCTCCAAAACTAGGTATTTCTGACCTGTTTGACTATCCTCCTGCGAAGGCTTTTGTAGTGGATTATTTTGAAAAAAATCCCCCTGCAAAATCAGAGCCAAACATTGAGTTAACCCCAGAGCTAGACCCCTTAGTTCGCTCGATTGTTACAGAATCTTTGATGGAGGGAGATGCTACTTTTACAGCAGAGGACCTACAATCTTTATTTGATCAGAGGTTTTCTCGAATTTGGGCACGATTTTCGCATGAGATTAAGGCAGCACTTGATGCGGCGGAAGCTAATAAGGATGCAGAGTTACAGTCTTCTTTGATGAAAGAATACCTTGACGTTCAGCGCAAAATGAAGGAGCTTAATTATTTCTATGACAACAAAGTCTAAAGATTCGGCAAGCACGGCTGCCAATCACTCCAAGGAAATCAAAAAACTTCTCGATATGGGTGTTCAACGTGGGTTCCTCACTTACATTGAAGTGAACGAACTGCTTCCACCTGAAATGATTCAATTCGAAACCATCGATGAGATCATGAATCTGCTTAGCGAAAATGAGATTGAAGTCATTGATGCAGCAAAGCGGCCTAAGGATCCGGAAGACGAAGAAGAATCAGATGAACCTGTGCTCGGAGCAACAGGTGCCCCTACGCCTGCATCTGACGAAGAAGAAGCCCCTGCGGCTGCAGATCTCGCTCGTGGAGCTGATCCAGTTAAACTTTATTTGAAAAAAATGGGAAGCGTTTCGCTTCTTACCCGTGAAGGCGAAGTAGATATTGCAAAACGTATTGAAGAGGGTGAGATTGAGATTCTTCGAGCACTTTTAGCTTCAAAGCTAGGAACATTAGCCATTGTAGAGCTGGGAGAGAGACTTGAAACCGGAAGGACTAAAGTCAAAGATGTTATTCGTGGTGTAGACGATGAAATTTCTATTGATGATGAGAAGAAATATTTAGAAAAAGTTTTAATCGCAATTTCTAAGGTTAAGGCTTTGGTAAATTATCAGAACAAAACTGACGAAAGACTGAGCGGCCCCGAGGGCAAAAAGCTGAGTGGTAAGAAAAAAGAAGATCTGCAAAAAGAAGTTCGTAAGCGTGAAAGACAAGTAGAGTTAGCCTTTCAAAACATTGCTTTTAACCGAAAAACAATCAATCTGCTTTCTGGGAAAATCAAAGCCTACTGGGGACGTGGCAAAGAGCTGACAGAAGAAAGAAAAAAGATTTTTCAGTTCTTAGGGATTAAAGAAAATAAAGAAATGCGAGAGATTATTCGAGACTTTAAGGGTGCTCCTGAGGCCCAGTCTGCGGTTTGTAAGAAGTACGATGTTAGTATGCAAAAACTGACACAGCTTGTTCAGACCGAAGAGGAAGCCTCTAAGAAGATCAGCCGCCTTGAAGAAGAAGCAGGAATTGCAACTGATGAGTTGAGGAAAATTTGTGATTCATTAACCGTGGGTGAGCGAAAAGCCGATCAAGCTAAGAGCGAACTAGTGGAAGCAAACTTGCGTCTCGTCGTTTCGATTGCGAAAAAATATACTAATCGTGGACTTCAATTCTTGGATTTAATTCAAGAAGGCAATATCGGTTTGATGAAGGCGGTCGATAAGTTTGAGTATCGACGAGGTTATAAATTTTCGACTTATGCTACTTGGTGGATTCGTCAAGCGATCACGCGAGCGATAGCTGACCAGGCCAGAACGATTCGTATTCCTGTGCATATGATTGAGACCATCAATAAATTGATTCGTACTTCACGTTTATTGGTTCAGCAGTTAGGGCGCGAGCCGACCCCTGAAGAAATTGCTGAGAAGATGGAACTACCAGTGGACAAGGTCCGTAAAGTTCTAAAAATTGCAAAAGAGCCCATCTCGCTTGAAACTCCTATAGGTGAAGAAGAAGACTCGTATTTGGGAGATTTTATCGAAGACAAGAAGATCATTAATCCTGCTGAGGCAGTGATGAATATCAACTTGTCAGAGCAGACGAGAAAGGTTCTTTCTACGCTGACTCCAAGAGAAGAGAAGGTGTTGAGAATGCGTTTTGGGATCGGTGAAAAATCTGACCACACACTAGAAGAAGTTGGGCAAGATTTCTTTGTGACCCGAGAGCGTATTCGTCAGATCGAAGCAAAAGCTCTACGTAAGCTCAGACATCCTTCACGCGCAAAGTTGCTTAAAGCATTTGTAGATTAGGAAACTAGTCCTCATTTACATCGTCACTGAGTTCGTTCCGGTCGGAACTTGATTCTGTTTTAGGAAAATGCTTTTGAAGAGTCTGGCCGATGCTTTCGACAGCGTGAACAAGGGCATGTATCATATTTTGTTTCTTTAAGTTCTGACTCACTTGTTCAGCCATTTCATTCCAGTATTGCTGACCTACTGTTTTATGGATCCCAATGTCTCCGTAGATAGCGAACTTATGGCGCAAGATGTTTACATAGAGAAGTACTCCGTTGCGATGTTGAGTTCGAGTCATGCCTAGCTTATGAAAGAGATGGGTGGCTCTTTGTATGGGGTTTTTTTCAAAGAGTTTTCTTGATACGTGCACACGAATTTCTCCAGTGGTTTGTGCTTCAACTTTTTGAATCGCCTGAATTACGGGCTCGTATTTGTTTTTCTTACCAGCTCCCACTTGCACCTCCACCTCCGGATGAGCCGCCCCCTCCAGAAAAACCTCCGCCGCCGCTTCCCCATCCGCCACCCCAGCCACTATTTGAGCTGCTTCCACCGCTGCCCCAATCATCAAACCAACGGCTATGTCTGTGTGCAGCACTGGTTCGAGAGATATGGGTATCTTTGAGCTTGTATAGGAATATAAAAATTAGGATTAAAAAAGGTAAGCTGACCAAGGCAAGTAAAACCCAAAGGGGAGGGGAGGAATCTGTAGCAGCTAGAGTAGAAGAATTTGGATTCTGAATTTTTTTAACGATTTGCTGCACGGATGCAAAAACTGCTTCATTTGGACGGTTTTGTTTTAAAAACGGAATCAAAGCATTGGATATCACTCGTTTAGAGTAAGCGTCAGTGAGCACTGACTCTAGTCCGTAGCCGACTTCAATTCTTGCTTTTCTGTCTTTCCAATAAAGCGCAAGAAGGACGCCATTGTCTTTTCCTTTTTTTCCGATTTTCCAAGTGGCAAAAACTTTATTGGTCCAGTCGACGAGGTCTTCTCCATCTAAGCTATTGAAGATGGCCACAACGATCTGATTGCCATTTGTATTTTCATGGTGGCTCAAAAATTGAAAAAGTTGGTTCTTCGTTTGCGAAGAAAGAACCCTAGGCTCATCTAAAACATAGCTTGTGGGTGCAGTTGGGATGTCTTTTGCAATGCTGGTGAAGCTAAAAAGACAAAGACTAAGGAGAAAACCCATCAGAATTCGACTTTAGGTGCCGTCTTAGCGCCTGGATCAGCTGTAAAATATGCTTTTTGTTGAAACCCCTTCATTCCTGCAACGATCGACTGAGGGAACTTTCTTATGTATGTATTGTATTCTTGCGAGACTTCGTTAAATCGACGTCTTTCGACAGAAATCCGATTTTCTGTCCCTTCGAGTTGTGATTGAAGTTCGAGAAAGTTTTTATCCGCTTTGAGTTCAGGATATTTTTCGGCAACGATCAGTAATCGGGAAAGAGCCTGGGTGAGAGCACCTTGAGCTTGATCAAATTTGGTGATGTCGCTGGGATTGTTGACTCGTGCTTGGCCGACCTGAGATCGGGCTTGAGTGACGGCTTCTAGGACACTTGCTTCATGTTTGGCGTAGCCCTTGACTGTATTCACTAAGTTGGGAATGAGGTCGGCTCGTCTTTGGTAAACGTTTTCAACTTGTGACCAAGAAGCTTTCACTCCTTCGTCAAGCGAAACCATGTTGTTTCCAGTAGAAACAAACCATCCGCCGAATAAAACGATTATAGCAAGAATAGAAACCAAAGTAATAACAAATGGATTTTTCATTAAGTAAACAACGGCGGTTGCCCG